>ERZ807291.7603-NODE-7603-length-12459-cov-6.939939_pt1 | contig 12459 bp, 8 predicted proteins | sample MGYA00521257_ERZ807291 | MGnify/ENA primary metagenome ERZ807291 (study PRJEB31413, sample SAMN03169783) | marine metagenome | biome: Marine; feature: Water; material: Subsurface seawater | place: North Sea | collected 2011-04-28 | depth 1 m m ...
TGTAAATAAACCCAATTGTTTTCTGTGAAGTTTGGGTCAAGGGCCAACCCGATCAGCCCCACTTCTCCTTTCCGGGCCACTTCAAACTTTTTAATTTCGGTGAGTTCTTGTGTCTTTGGGGAATAGACTTGAAAGCTACCGTCAAGTTCGATCAAGAAGATACGACCGTCAGATGCCACTTCAAATTCCATTGGCCGGTTTAACCCAGTGATAACTGTGGTAGGGGTGAGACGTCCCGGGTCAAAATCTTTTTCAGCAAAGGCAGAAAAGCAAAGTGAAAAAAGGACAGCAATTAAAGCGAAAAGAGGCTTAGGGGTCATGACGAGTGATGATTGGCTTTAATCTGGGTGAAAGTGGCAGGATTCATGAGTTATTCTTGTGTCAACTGGTTCACCTTCTCAACCTAATCTGGGATCAATCTGGAGCAAATTGTAATTTGCGTAAAAAACCTGTTGATTTGCGACAAAGGCTGGTTTGAGTTTTAAGACCACAACTCGGTAACCGTCAGTCAAAGAACTCGATTAAATGTTTAGCTTTTAGTCGATTACTCCTTCTCCGCAATTTCTTGGGGCAAAGAACTAGATGGTGTGGAAAGCGGGGAGCTTAAAAGTGTTTGAGGCAGGCTGAAAAAAAGAAAAAGAATCAATCCAGGTTTTGTTGAATGGAGCGGATTGTTTTTGACAAGACAGCGATGTCATTTTCCCGGCGAAGATAAATGAGTTTTCCATCTTCGGGGCATCCAAAAGAGGACACCCATCCCATCCCTTTTGTTTGGTGAAGTTGATGAACCGATTCAAGCCATGTTTTAATCTGTTTAAGGTTAACTAACATACGGTTTCCTTCCCCAGGAACTTTCAAATTCTCAACGAGTGGCGTGCGGTGGATTACCTGGCCTGCCTTGTCCCTGTGTTCATGCCATGAAAGTTTCGCAGTCTGGCAGGTACTCCAAAAGGATAGCTTAGAAAAATCGACGAAACCATCTACAACAGCATGAGCCATGGCTTCTATTTCGGGCATGGCGGCCTCAGCAAAACTAATATTATGTTTGCCTGAGAATGTATTTTCTGCGTCCACCAAAATCCTCGCTTTCTGGTCTATCGCCTGAGCGACAGAATCAATCATCGAGTACTTCATCTGAGCTTTAAGGTTACCCTGAAGCATGACATCAATAGCGGTGAATTTCGGGGTTTGTAAAGCAATGCTCTCCGGTTCGTCAAATCCGGGCAGGTCATTTTTGGATGCAGGAATATCATTTTGCTTTTGAGTCCATGGTTGGAACTCCGCGGGTGCCCCACGATGAGTACCAGAGATGAGCCATTTTTCTTCCTCCAATAAAATTTTTGTTTGGGCGGGTTTCTGGTTTTTAAATTCGACCTTTCCCTCCTTTACTTGTGTCACCATGGTGGTTTTATCTTCCACATTTTGGATGTTTACCGAAAACCGTGTGCCCAGATCCCTTAATTCCCCAATGGGGGTAAGCAAAGTAAAACTTCCCGGTTTCCCGCGATGGGCAATCTCAATATTTCCATCCATTACTTCCAATGTCTGGTTGTCGATAATTTGAAAGTGGGCTGGGCCTTCAATCTGTATGGTGGTTTGGGAGGGGAAATTCATCTCAATATTTCCATCTCGTAAAAACAACAGGTGGTGGGGTACCCTATCCCCCAATGACAATTCGGTGCCTCTCCAGTCCGGTGCATCACTTGCCGAAATCCTTACCTGTGAAAGTTTCTCGGGAGCCAGACCGAAATAAGCGAAAAGTAAGCCGGCGGCCGCCCATCCGAGCCAGGCCGGTGGCTTGGCTCGCTTTGCTTTTTCCGGCATAGGCAAGGGGAGGGTGCTATGATCGGGTTTTGTATAATTCGATAAAACCGCATGGGTTTCAATACATTGCTGGTAATAATTCCGAAGCTCTTTTGATGTAGAAAAAGATTCCTGTAATTTTTCGAATTCTTCTCGGGTGATATCTCGGTCGATCAGTTTCCAGACAAGTTTTTCTTCTGGTTTCATACTTGGGCGGGGTTAGATTTTAAATTTTCCTGAATACAATGATGAAGTTTGTAGCGAAGGCGTAAGAGTTTTTGGGAAAGGGCATTGGCGGTGAGTCCTTCCCGTGAGGCCAATTCTTCCACGCTGAAATTTTTTCGATATCTTTCGAGTAAAAGTTCACGGCTTGCTTCCTTCAGCTTGGCTAAGCATTGATCCATCGCCATTTCCCTGCCTGATTGAGTATATTCATCCGGGTCTTCCTGTCCCATCATTTCCAGGAGTTCCGGGCTGAAGACTAATTTTTCCCGGCTTTGATCCCTGCAGTGAGCCATGGCTTTAAAATAGCACACACGGTAGGCCCATTTTAAGAAAGTTGTGTCAGGGTCCCACTCCGTCCGCTTAACCCAAAGTAATTTGTTGCATTCCTGAACCACATCATCGGTTGATGAAGAGTGGGCCAATAACTTGGCCACATAGGCACGCATCTTAGCCTGTGCCTTGGTCAGTTCATTTACAAAAAAACTGTCATCTTCGTTTTCTTTCATCCGTGGTCTTACTTATACCACATAGGTGCAGATTATGACCGCAATTTTTCTATCCAACCCAAAAAAAACGCTTGGGTGCTCGGAAGGAGGATTTTTTTATTGGCTAAGATGAATTGTCTGACCACTCCGGAAAGACTTATCTGCAGCTAATACAATCTCGCTTGCCCGTATGGCACTGTCTTGGTGTTCGCTAAGGTCTGCCTTGCCAAGAATACCATCCAGAAAGAAGAGTTGTTCCCGCCTGCATAATTCATCGTGGTCTGGTTCGTCTTCCAAATCGATATACTCATCCGATGCCTCCAACTCACCTTGATCATTACGGGTACTGCGGTGTAGGAGAATCCGTTCCGTCTGCGTGTGGGCATCCACGGAGGAGGATTTTCCACGGGACCCTGCATCAGCTGCCACAATACTGGCACTCCCGTTGGGACCGACCACATCTTTTACAAAAAAGGCAGTCTCACTCATCATTGGCCCCCAACCTGCCTCGTACCAGCCAACACTACCATCCTCAAAAGAAACCTGAAGATGACCATAATTAATTTTATCTTCCGGTAGTTCATCGGAGAGCTGGGCACCGAGGCCTGATACCCGGGTTGGGGAAGTTCCGGTCATTTGGCACATCACATCCACATAATGGACTCCGCAATCCACAATTGGCGAGATGGAGGAAAGCAGGCTTTTGTGAGTTTCCCAGTTCTTTCCGTAGGATTGCTGGTTTAAATTCATGCGCATAACCAGTGGCTTACCCAGGGTTTTGGCCACCTCCACAAATTTGATCCAGCTGGGGTGTTGGCGGAGAATATACCCCACCACCAAGGCTTTCTTTTTTTCCCGGGCCAAACTCACCAGTTCCCTGCATTGCTCGGTGTTTTCAGCCAGTGGTTTCTCGGTGAAGACATGGCAACCGGCATTGAGGGCCAGTTTGGCATAAGGGTAATGGGTGTCCGGGTAGGTTGAAATACATACCGCATCGGGTTTTACTTCCAGTAAGGCTTTCTCGTAGTCATCTGCCTCCGGAGTGCTCTCGGGCAACTCGTTCATTAAACTGGCTCGCGATTCTTTACTCCTTGTACAGACTGCGGCGATTTCAAATTCAGGTATGGATGAATAGGCTAGGGCATGGGATCTCCCCATGTTTCCAGCACCGACGACGAGAACACGAATTTTTTGATCAGTCATAGCGGGGGGAATCATGATTGCCGAGATATCCAGTCGGAGGGGCGATGCTTACGTTCCAAATCGTCCTGCATTTCGCCAACGAATTTATAATAGCCCTTCAAGGATAATTTCGAAGCCGCAGCCTCATCGATAAGAATGGTGGTCCTGGGGTGAAGTTGCAAGGCGGATGCCGGACACATTGCGGAGATAGGTCCTTCCACCATATCGCGAATGGCGAGTGCTTTACTCTCGCCATGGGCAAGAAGAATGATTCTGCGGGTATCCAAAATCGTTTTAATTCCCATTGTGATTGCCAGTTTGGGCTGAAATTCTTCGGGTCCAAAGAACCGCGAGTTATCTTCAATTGTTTGCTGGGTGAGGGTCTTAACCCGGGTGATTGATCCCAGGCTGGATGTGGGTTCGTTGAACCCGATATGGCCATCCGTCCCAACACCCAGTACCTGCAGGTCTATACCACCTGCGTTTAGAATCATTGATTCGTAGGCCGGTCCAACGACCAGGGGGTTCTCAGAGTTACCATCCGGGACAAAAGTATTTTTCAAGTCGATATCCAGGTGATTGAACAGGTTTTCGTTCATAAAAGTCCGGTAGCTTTGTGGGTGGTCACCGGGGATACCCACATATTCATCCAGATTAAAAGTTCTTACCTTGGCAAAGCTAAGGCCTTGTTCTTGGTGTCGTGAAATGAGTTCCCTGTAGAGTCCAAGAGGACTGGATCCAGTAGCCAGGCCCAAAATGGAGTCTTCAAAGGTGGTGATTTGGGATTCGACAAGGTCCGCACTTTTACGGGCAAGAGATTGAGTGTCTGGGAAAATGAGAACTTCCATGGGATTAAAAAAGGGGTCTGTAGTAAAATAAATGCAGGATCATCCCCTAAGCGATCGACCTAGAGGGGGAATGCCTGGGGTGATTAAATGAACTTGGTGAGGCCGGGTTTGGGGACATCGCTAACAGGAATTGAACTTTCCATCGTTAAGTTTTCCGGCATCAATGACTCTTTGGACTGCAAGGCCTGCTCAAAGGTTAAACGCTTGCCTGTATAGGCAACCATCCGCCCCATAATCGCAATCATTGTGCTGTTGGAGGCACGGACGCCATCATTGATAGGATTTTCATTTCGAATCGATGTAATCAGTTCCTCATGTTCGGTCTTGTACATGTCATTATTAGCACCGGAATAGCGCCAGCCGGATTCACCACTTATAATCGAGTGTCTGTTTTTAGCACTGCAAAATCCTTTTTGGCCAAAGATTTCAACCTCATAGCTACCAGCCGTACCTTTTTGTTGTCTTGAGAAATGATAGCCTCTCGCCCCATTACCCCATTGGTACACGATCGCGAAATGATCATAGATATTGCCATACCTGTCGCTATCATCAGGGTACACCTGTCGCCCGCCCGTACCTTCAGCTGTTGTGGGAAGTTCTTCTCCCATAGCCCACTGCATCATATCAATGGAGTGTACCGCCTGTTCAACGATTGAATCTCCGGATAGCCAAAGATGTTTGACCCAGTTTCTGGACTGAATATCCAGATCACTTTGGGATTCAGATCTTCCCCGGTTTCCTCCCACCTCTCCCGTGTTGTAGGTGCTGTAGAGTGCATTAATTTCTCCTACGGCACCATCCAGTACCCGGGAGAAAACTTCTCTCTTGGGGTAGTTGTAACGCCAGCAGAAACCGGACATAAAGCCGAGATTTTTTTCCTTGGCCTTTTTGGATAAGGCGATGACCTTTCGGATTCCAGGTGCATCTACCGCCACCGGCTTTTCAAAAAAACAATGGATTCCTTTCTCCACAGCATATTCCAAATGGAAAGGCCGATAAACTGGGGGAGATGTTAAAATTACATAATCCACACCCGCATCAATCACCCCCTTGTAAGAATCCAGACCGACAAAAATATTTCCCTCTTCCACTTTGTACCTTTCCCGGCAGGCTTTTTTGAGATATTCAGCCCGTTGATTAATCCGGTCCTCAAGTAAGTCACCAATGGCTACAAGTTCAACATTGGGGTCGGCATCCATTGCATTTTTTACCGCTCCACATCCGCGACCGCCACAACCCACAAGCCCAATTCTGATTGGCTGGGTATTGCTCACAGCCCTGGATATGTGAGGGGAGGCCAGGGCTCCGGCAGTAAGCAGGCTGCTTGATTTTACAAAAGTTCTACGCGGTAAATTTGGATTCTTCATGGTATGGATCAGGTTAAAGAGCTTACCTACATCATAACATAATTTTTCAAAACTTCATCCCCTCTATTGCTATAATTGTATCATTTATTGCAGATTATGCTTTCATTATTGAATAAGAATATCAAAGATAGAGAAATGAGAGCCAGTTTTGAACCCCTGCCACTTGGGAAGACCAGTTCCTTTCGGTTTATTGAAATTGACCAAAAGGAAGGGTTTGACGGGCATTGGCACTATCACCCGGAAGTGGAGCTTAAGTGGGTGCGAAGCGGGATGGGAAGCAGGATTGTGGGCGATAAAATTCAGCCGTTTGGCCCCTCCGACCTGGTATTACTCGGTCCCAATCTTCCGCATTGCTGGCGAACGGACGCAAGTTTTCCAGACTCTTCAGTTGCCTCGGTTGTTCAGTTTCGGGTGGAATCTCTGGAGCCAAAGCCGGAACTTGTATCTATTCATTCCACGCTCAAGGCTGCGGGTACAGGATTATATTTTCCGGTTAAGGGTCGGGCTGCCAGGGATAACTTGGAGAAAGCTTTTTCATGCCTCAGGCAAGCGTCTCCAGGTTCATGGCAGGCATATACTGCCTGGTTGGATTTGCTCGGCCTGGTTAGTTCCTTACCCCGAGAAATCATTTCCACTCAGCCCGTCACTATGAGAAAGCTTAAAGATGATCGATTGTCGGAGGTGATTAATTTTATTTTGGACAGAGCAGAGGAGTCTTTGGACTCAGGGTTATTTGTTGAGGCTTCCCAACTGGTTTCCATGAGTCCCTCTGCTTTTAGCCGGTTTTTTAAAAGACACACCGGGCAGACCTTTTCAAGGTTTGTAAATGAGATTAAAATATCAAGATCCACCAGCCTGATGCTGGAGACCAACCAAACCATCCTCCGTGTATCCCTGGAAAGCGGCTTTGGTAGCCTAAGCCACTTTAACCGGGTTTTTACTGAAATTAAAGGGATTCCACCCGGGAAGTGGAGAAATGAAATAAAGAGTTTGGGCTAGCTAAGATATGGGCCGACTCGAAACCCTGCTAAATATCTTACTTAATCGGGTGTTCCTGAAGTAAGGCTTCAGGGGAATAGAGACCCAACATATCTTTTTTCTGCTCCCTGATCTTGGCTACCTGGGCAGCCGAAATAGCGCTGGATTTATTCCCATAGGAATTCCTGACAAAGGTTAAAACCGAGGCAATCTCATCATCGTTGAGCATATGCTCGAAGGGTGTCATGGGCACCTGCCCGGGGTATTTTTTCCCAAGGACTTCAATCGGGCCCATTAACCCTTTGAGGGTAAGCTTGATTAAGCGATCAGAGCTTCCAGTGACCCACTTAGTCCCGGCGAGGGGAGGGAAACCGGAATCCGGCAATCCTTCACCGTTTTCCTGGTGGCAGGTAACGCAATATCCTTCCCGGTGGTAGATTTCACTGCCTTGTATGAACTTCTCCTTGTCAGCCTTGGATAAATGCGAAGGGATGTTGGAGGGGACTTCCTCTTCCTCTTCTTCGACGGCCTTACGATTGATCACCTCGCGGGCATATTCATAAGACTCCAGGTAGAGCGGGGAGATTGGGTGTTTTTCTGCTTCGGCCAATGTTTGCAAGCCAAGCCTACGGTTCAGGTAGGATGCGGCCACCACCGCGGTTAACCGAACCCGGCCATGGGGGTCATTGGCAAGCTTGGTTAAAATCTTTTTGTGCTGGGGTACGGAGTATACATGAAAGCGAAATACATTGGCCGCCGCCGCACGGATCCGGTGATCTTGAGAATCCATAAGCTTTAAGAGCAGAGGCTGGTGTAAGCGACCTGCCCCCCAGCTTACCCAGAGTGCTTCCAATTGCAGGCGGTCAGGTTTTCCATGGCTCCATGATATGGCTGCGTTGTTTACCTCATCAGGGTTACGCCCACGGAGTTCCCGACGTGTGCGGTATCGGGTACGCAGTTCGGGGAGTTCCAAATTTTTCAGAAGTTCCGGAATGGTGGCACCGGCAATTTTCGCCGGCTTGACCAGTGGGCGGGAAGGGTAGGTGATCCGGTAAATACGGCCATGTTTGTGGTCCCGGTTGGGATCACGGGCATTGTGCTGCATGTGACCAATCAGGGCATTCTGCCAATCGACCACATAAAGGGAGCCATCGGGAGCAAACTCTAAATCCGTGGGACGGAAGTTTAGGTCTTCAGATACAAATAAATCCTGCCTGTATTCGGTGGTGAAGCCTGGATCCTGATCAATCACTTTATGCTGCTTGGCACCCAGAAATCCAATATTGTTGTTGATGAGAATATCCCCTTGGACCTCATCGGGAAAGTGCCGGCTGGATACAATTTCAATACCTGAAGTGGGACGCACCTTGTTGGAAGTAATCAAGTCCGGAGCTTTCATGTTGGCCCCATATCTGGCTTTGATCATCCCTGGCAGCATCCAGGATGTTTTCGTCCCTGATGTGTGCAGGAAGATTTCCTGTCCAAACTGATCCACCGCAACACCCCAGGGATTGGGTATCTGAAACTGGGCATGCCGTATGAGGTTGCGGGTACGGGGGTCGTAGCGGAAAAAACCACCGTTTGATCCACGTCGTGGGCCATGAGAAGTTTCCACATGACTGTGAAGGAAAATTCCCTCGCACATAATAATCGCACCGGACGGGTCGGCGCAGAAGGATGAAATGGCATGGTGGGTGTCATGGTCATCAAACCCGGAAAGCATGACTTCCCGTTTATCGTAGCGATCATCCCCGTCGGTATCCTGCAGGAAAATCAGGCTGCCGCTTTGGGAGACATAGACCCCGTCATGAGCAATTTCAAAACCGATGGGAATGTGGAGGTCATCCGCAAAATTTGTCTGCTTGTCTGCTTTCCCGTCGTTGTTGGTATCTTCCAGGATGATGAGTTTATCTTCAGGCAAAGGATCCCCGATTCGGTAGTGTGGGTAGCTGGCCATGGTGGCAACCCAGAGACGGCCCTTATTATCAAACGCTACCTGCACTGGATTGGCCAGGTCCGGGAAGGTTTTTTCATCAGCAAAAAGTTCAATCTTGTACCCAGCAGCCACTTTAATTTTGGTCTGAGCCTGAGGACCTGGGGTGTAGGCAGTATTTCCATTTTTGCTGTTTTTAGTAGGAGGCAGATAATTGGTGGGGACTGCCGGTAATTTTGAGGTTTTACGATCGGCAGCCTTTAGGTCAAAAGACTTACCCTGGAGGGTTGCCCATATTTTTCGGTCACGGTTAACCGTATATTCACGGGTCTTTTCGGTTTCAAAGGGGTAGTTCTGTGGACCAAAAGGGTTGTAGCGACGACCGTAAACATGGACGCCATTGGGCACCTTAAAGTCATTAAGCCAGTAAAAGCTTTTGTCCATGACAAGGGGGTGGATTTTGTCCCGTAGGTTTTCGTTGGCACTGCTTTGATTGAAAATAGAATCGGCAAGAAAAGAAGCGAGTTTGCGGTAACCGTGGTCATTTAAAAGGGCTCCGTCAATGGAGTGAGGCTTTTCATCCTTATACCATTCGATTGAGGGTGAAAAGGCATCCACAAACTGAACTTTGTTGGCAGAGGCTACTTCTTGCATACCTTTTGTGTAAGCTTGTAGGTTACGGTTTTGCCACTTCCCGTCTGTGATGCCAGGCAGGGCCTCAATCGCTGTGGGCGAAATTAGAACAATCCGGGGCGTTTTCCCGTCATAGGGCATCGATTTGGTGTGTTTAACAAAGGCATCAAGTTCCTTCTTAAAACGGGGCAGTTGGTGGATGCCATCGAAGGATGAGTTAAAGCCAAAGAAGCAAAGAATGATATTGCTTTGCAACCGGGATAGCCACTCATCAGGTGTGTCGAAAAATCCTTTTGGGGTGGTGTGAGCCAGTAGGTCTGGATGGACCAACTTTTCAGCCCCGGGGAAAGCATATTGCTCATTTTGCGCGCGGCTTGGGTGAGGTCTGAAACCAGGGGTGTTTCCTTCATCGCAAAGATTGCGGATGGTGAGGTCTAGCTTTGGGAATCTCAGGTATAGCTCGGTTTCAAAATGGCCGTAGTGTATCATCCTTGACCCCATCCCAGCCCCAATGAGTGAAATGGTGTCACCCCGATCAGGTTTTATTTTCCCAAAAGCAGAAAAACTGCCCAGGAGAATCAAACTGGTGAAAAATAAAATCGTGGGGTAAATGTTTCGGTGCATGTGCCTTTAGATAAATAGATTAAAAATCAAATGATCCATTTTGATTGTTTTTGAGTGCTTCACAAATGAATTTTCATCAAATGTCCGATAAAGGTATTTTTTTATTACTTATTTACAATAAAATATTATAAATAAAGTATTCTTACTGAGCGGATTTGATGGAGTGTGAAAAGATTGCTTTAGCTTAGGATCGATTTCACCGCATGACCGTGGACATCCGTAAGCCGGAAATATCGCCCTTGGTATTTGAAGGTGAGACGTTCGTGATCGATTCCGAGCAGATGGAGAATGGTGGCATGAAAATCGTGCACATGGACGCCATTCTCCGCCACATTGTAGGAATAATCATCCGAAGATCCGTAGGTTATCCCCGGTTTTACACCGCCCCCGGCAAACCAGGTGGAGAAATTCCTGGGGTGATGGTCACGTCCAAAATTGGAAGCATTGAATTTCCCCTGGCAATAATTGGTGCGTCCAAATTCTCCCCCCCAAATTACCAGGGTGTCCTCAAGCAAACCCCTTTGCTTGAGATCAGCTACCAGGGCGTAAGATGCCCGGTCGGTTTCAGCGCATTGTTTTTTGATTCCCCCGGGCAAGGAACCATGTTGGTCCCAGCCTTTGTGATAGAGTTGTATAAAACGAACATCCTTCTCGGCCAATCTTCGGGCTAGCAGGCAATTGGCGGCAAAAGTGCCTGGGGTCCGGGCATCTTCCCCGTAAAGATTAAAGGTAGACTGTGGCTCTTTGCTGATATCCGTCACATCCGGGATGGAGCTCTGCATCCGAAATCCCATTTCGTACTGGGCAATACGGGTTTCAAGAGCCCGGTCTCCGGTGCGTTCAAGCTGCAGTTCATGCAGTTCTTTGAGGCTGTTGAGCACACTTCTTCGGCTGTCCTTCGATACCCCATTGGGACGGTTCAGGTAGAGGATGGCATCCTTGTCGGGCCGAAAGCGGGTGCCCGCGTGCTTGCCAGGCAAAAAACCGCTGCCCCAGAGTCTGGAAACCAGGGGCTGCCCGCCTTTGTTTTTGGTCACCAAAGTCACAAAATTGGGAAGGTTTTCGTTTAGAGAACCCAGGCCGTGAGACAGCCACGCTCCCATGCTCGGGCGACCAGGTAGTTGCGATCCCGTTTGCATAAAGGTGACGCCAGGACCATGGTTGATAGCCTCAGTGTACATGGAATTCACAATACACATATCATCGGCAATCTTGGCCGTGTTGGGCAGGAGTTCACTGATCCATTGCCCGCTTTTCCCATGCCGGTCAAATTTGAAAGGGGAACCCACCAGGGGCAGGCTTGCCTGATTTCCGGACATACCGGTAAGTCTTTGACCTTTTCGCACCGAGTCCGGAAGCTCTTTCCCGGTTTCCTCGATCAGCCTCGGCTTGTGGTCAAAAAGATCAATTTGAGAGGGGCCACCTGATTGGAATAAATAAATGACCCGTTTGGCTTTGGCGGGGTGGTGCAGCCCGCCGCCGGATTCGGCATGGAGCATATTGGCAAGAGCCAACCCGCCCAGGCCGCCTCCGAAACGATTCAGGAAATTTCGCCTTGTCATCCCGATGGATGACTCAAAACCGGTGCATTTTGTATGTTCCATGATAGTTATCGTTTAAAAAGAGTGCCGTCAAAATTCATCAGGGTGGAGACCAGGTTTGTAACCGCGGCCAGGTAGGGTAGGTCTTTGGATTTTGCCTTGTGGTAACCCACTTCCATAAACTTTTGGGTTTGGTTGTCATCCACAAAGTATGTCCTTTGCTCTTCCAGCAAGCGGTGCAGGATATCGGCTTCTTTCGGTTCCGGTTTTCGGTTGGTCAGCCGCAGGAAGGCTTCTTCAATGAGAAGGTCAGGCTTGTTGGTTCCATGAGCCTGTATCAGGGCGTCAGCGGTGGCCCGGGCGGTCTCCACAAACTGGGTGCCGTTGAGCATGATCAAGGACTGGGTGGGAGAGTCGGTGCGTTCCCTCCGGACGGCACACACATCCCGCTTGGATGCATCCATCGCCATCATCACCGGAGTCGGGGCGGTCCTTTTCCAAAAGGTATAGACACTGCGCCGGTACACATTGGGAGCCCCGTCGGGGTTCATCGGCTTAAAGGAGGCTTTCAAATCATAGGGCTTGGTACTGCGTCCACCGGTTTTTTTGTGCAGCAGGCCACTGTAAGCGAGTAGGCTGTCCCGGATCATTTCCGCAGGCAAGCGGTAGGTGGGTGCCCGGCTCAGCAGGATGTTTTCCGGGTCGCTCTCGGCTGCAGTTGGGAGGATTTTACTTTCCTGGCGGTAGGCAGCTGACAGGACCATTTTCTTAAGCAAGTGGTGCATGTTCCAGCCCGATGAAATAAAATCCCGGGCCAGCCAGTCCAATAAATCCGGGTGG
>ERZ807291.7616-NODE-7616-length-12443-cov-4.340733_pt1 | contig 12443 bp, 9 predicted proteins | sample MGYA00521257_ERZ807291 | MGnify/ENA primary metagenome ERZ807291 (study PRJEB31413, sample SAMN03169783) | marine metagenome | biome: Marine; feature: Water; material: Subsurface seawater | place: North Sea | collected 2011-04-28 | depth 1 m m ...
TGGGTGAAATGGTGATGGAAAACCGGTTACTCAAAAAAAGCGTTCTCGGGGATGGGGAGGACGATATATGAGGTATTCGGCATCCAATAAGTACGAGATTATCCAGCTTGTTCAGAACTCTGACCTGTCCGTTCGGCAGACACTCGCCCGACTGGACATCCACAAATCCACATTTTATAACTGGCTCAAACGCTATCAGGAAAACGGTATTGATGGATTGGAAGATAAAAAGCCCATGCCTCAGTCTGTCTGGAATAAAGTCTGCGATGAGCACCGTGGTGCCATTGTCGATTTAGCCCTGGATAAGCCCGAGCTGTCGCCACGGGAGCTTGCCGTCCACTACACAGACAATCATCGTTACTTCGTCTCAGAGTCCACGGTTTATCGGCTTCTCAAGGAGCAGGATCTGATCACGAGCCCAGCCTATATCCTGATGGAGGCCAGTGACAAGTTTCAAAGTCCAACCCTACGCGTGAACGAAATGTGGCAAACAGACTTCACCTACTTCAAGATTATTGGCTGGGGTTGGTATTACCTGTCAACGGTGCTGGATGATTACTCACGCTATATTGTTGCCTGGCGACTGTGTACCAGCATGAGCGCCAGTGACGTATCAGATACGCTGGACGATGCCTTGAGTTTTACCGGGCTTGATGAGGTAAGAGTCAATCATAAACCACGGTTATTGAGTGATAACGGCCCTTGTTATATATCCGGGGAATTGGCTGAATACCTCAAGGATAATGGTTTGTCCCATACGCGTGGCAGGCCGTATCACCCACAAACACAAGGAAAGATCGAACGCTGGCATCGTTCTATGAAAAATCAGATATTGCTCAATAATTATTACCTGCCTTGCGAACTGCAAGAGCATCTGCAGCGTTTTGTCAGTTACTACAACCATGAGCGTTATCATGAATCGCTAAACAACCTGACGCCTGCCGATGTATTTTATGGTCGAGGAGAAGAAATACTGGAACAGCGAGAAATGATTAAACGGAGCACTTTGGCCATGCGCAAACAAATACATTACGATGAGCAACTAAGTCAGATGAACTGATCTGTCTCTTAGCTCAAAGGACTAACTGTCCAAAAGGTTTTGACGACGTACAGTTTTGATAGAGCGAAAACATGGCATTCTCAATAACAAACGTTAACAAATAACAAAAACTGTTACTCAGAAAACTACAGCCTATATTCCTAGGCCACGTCGCAAAGCTAACTTTAACTCTGCATACTCTCGCCGGCTCACGTCAGCCTTTACCAGCATGCCCGAGCCGTGAAAAGTCCCCGGATAGCTGTGCAACTCGACATTTACGCCCGCCTGCATCAGATTCATGGCATAAATAATGCCCTCATCCCGCAGTGGATCAAACTCCATGGTAGAGACATAAGCAGGCGGCAGTTCCTTGAGCTGATCGACTGTAGCGCGGGCCGGCGCCGCCAGATAAGGAACATTATCTTCGCCAGGAGCGTAAAGCTCGCCCAAGTAGAAACGCCAGCTGTTGATTGCACTTCCCCGGTTCCACACAGGGGTATCTGTAAAAGCTTGCATACTGTAAGTTTTTAAGCGGTCATCCAGTTCTGGAAATGCTAGCGATTGAAAACACAGGCTCGGCCCCCGCCGATCTCGGGTCAATAATGCCAGAGCCGCTGCGAGCCCTCCACCAGCACTACCTCCATTGACACCAATCCTTTCCACATCAACGTTGAGGCTTGTTGCACTCTCATACATCCAACACAAAGTGGCATAGCAATCTTCCAACCCAGCGGGAAAGGGATTTTCCGGTGCCAATCTATAGTTCACCGAGACAATTACGATGCCTAAATCACGACATAGCTCTACTGCCCTTGCATGTTCAGTATCCACACTACCAACAACAAAACCCCCTCCGTGTATATAGATCAGGCCAGCCATGTTGTCAGAGGACGTAACAGGGGTATATATACGAACCGGCACTTCTGGCGCTCCATCCGGCCCAGGTATTTTGCGATTACATATAGTAATCCCACTTTGATCAATCTCAGCATTAAAGCCCTCCATCAAATCTTCCATGATACAGCGAACAGCCGCTGGATCAGTAAAATCAAATTCTGGGATCAATTTAATCGCTTGTTGCAGTTCTGGGTCGTAGTTATATTCCATAGAATTACCCGTAACTAAATTCACTTGCATCTTTATTCAAAGCCATACGGCGACCGTAGTTGTTAAAATAATTGTCCTCATGGCGTATACCAGATCGGCGAACTGTAGGCGCGCTCCTGGGTGATCATCGGCACCTTGGTATGCATGCTTTGTTTATAGCGCTTGGCATCATAAGCCGTCCAGCGCGGAGTTGGGATTTCCAAAACACGCACGTAATAAAAAGCCCGCTGCTTTGGATCGAAATCTGGATCCACCCATACTGTCGATAAGCGGGGCTCGCCGATGGAATCGAGCCAAGAGGCATTTTTGACATCGACCGTGTTTCCCACGGGAGCCAATCTACCATCGGTAGCAAGCTCACGCTCACCCGACCATACAACATTGTAGACTTTTTCATGCGTCTCGCCCGTGGCGCTCAACCAACCCTTGACCACCTGAACACGATCGAGCTTAGCGCTGAGTGGGTCTTTTATTGCCTCGATTAATAGGCTAGGTTTTTTGCCCATGGGGGCCGCACTCAGATCACCGCCCATTGAGACACCTTTTCTGTAACCGCTTTCCGCAACTGAGTAGCTCTCAGCGTCTTTAGCGCTAAACTCCCAACCGGCGAAAAAGCGTAAGCTAATTCTTGAACCTGTAGTCGCGTATACCTCTCGGCGCTTAAACGCATCAAAGATAGCCTCTCGCGCATTGTCCTTAGCCCACACCGCAGCATAACCCGAGGAGGCCTGCTCCCAGCCCATATAGTTGATATTGTCGCCCAACTTAGCCAGAGACTTCTTCCAACGCTCTTCATCTGGCTCCATGCCAGCATGCTTGCCGAAGAAATTATTCTCCTGGGCAGTCGCTAGACCGGTGTGACTATCCGTCGATCCAATCATGCCAAATTTATAAGGATTGACACCTAATTTTTCTTCAAGTTTTAAACCGTTTTTTAAGGCCTCACGCGCGTATTCGTATTGCAGCATATGCGGTTGTTTCAACCGTGCAAAGCTACCCTTATCCCATGTTTCATAGTCGGCAAACTCATCGCGGGTAGAGAGGTAGGGGTGAGTCTCTCCATCGCCTTTGATCTGCGTGACCTCGTACACCGGCTCCCAGCGGGCTCGCTCGCTGGCATAGGCTGCACTGACCGGGCTATTGGTTTCTGGGTTGATCAAAGGAAACATCAAACCGTTACTCATATTGCCATTGTGAGCAATGGCCAAGACCTCGCCACCTGTTTGTCGCTCATAGCCTTGCATCCAAGCCCACAAATCCTGCGGATCATCACTCTGCATGCTGGTAAAGGGCAGGACCTTCGCCGCTTTTTCGGCGCCATCACGATAGAGAATATTGCGATGCAGGTTGTTGCCCTCAGGCACTGATGTCCACTCGTAGCCGATAATGGCACTAAAGCTTCCCGGTACATTGTACTGATCGGCGTAGGTGACATAGTCATCCCAGATCGTTTGGGCAAAGCCCTTATCCAGAAAGACCTCGGGCACACTACCATTGACAACACTGTTAATCACCTCCATTGTGGCGGCAAAAGCAGACTCACCTCCTCGTCGGATGCGTTGATGCCAGTCTTTGACACGAGGGTCGCTCAACAGGCGCGGATTGCCAGCAATTACTTCATTCATCGCCCCCAGACCATCGGAGTGATCGGCCACCACCAGCCAGTCCAGCGGGCGCGATAATTTTACTCGCTCGCCTCGACTGCTGGTTATGGTTTCGCCGCGGGCAAATCGATACGCCTGCCCTGGCGATAGCGTAGCGCCAAAAGCGCGGGCATCCAATGATAGTCCCGTATGCAAATGTGTATCGCCCCATAATAGCCGCATAGGTGCATCCGTTGACACATAAGGCGAGTAGCTTGAGGCCATAACGAGACTGGCGATGCCCGTCAGTGGCACAGCCAGCAGGCCTAACAAACATTGACTGAGATATGATTTCATATGCCCCTACCCTCTTGCCATCAACACAGGCTCTAGCGCCTTCAATTTTCTTGACTCATCATAAAGCCGGATAGAACTCCGCCATCCACCTGATGAGAGGTTCCGGTGACATAGGACGCTTTGTCAGAGGCTAACCAGAGCACCAGATTGGCCACTTCTTCGGGGCCAGCGGCACGCCCCATGGGTACAGCCGCGGTAACGGCCTCAACCTCTTCGGGCTTGTAAGTGTCACGTGTCATATCGGTTGCAATATAGCCCGGACAGACTGCCACACAGCGGATGTTGTCTCGCGCGTATTCTAAGGCACTGGCCTTAGTCAAACCGATGACACCGTGTTTAGCGGCACTGTAGTGAGGAATCTGCGCCATACCCACCAACCCATCAACCGAGGCGGTATTAACAATAACCCCCCCGCCTGTTTTTATCATATGGGGAATAGCGGCCCGAGTGCCATAGAAGACACCATTCAACTTAATATCGATCACCCGCTGCCAGTCGGCGGTCTGTTGTTCACCGGTGCGGGCTCGCTTACCGGCAATACCGGCATTGTTGAAGATCACATCCAGACGACCAAACTTTTCCACCGCCAGATCTACCATCGACTGTACGGAGTGCTCATCGGCCACATCAACCTCAACGGCAAGGGCTTTGTCGCCAATAATGGCAGCGGTTTCGCGAACACGCCCCCCGTCGATGTCAGCCACTACTACACTGGCACCTTCTTGAGCAAATGCAATTGCTGCCGCACGACCAATACCACCGGCAGCACCCGTCACCACTACGACCTTGCTTTCAAAGTCACTCATTATCTGTTCCTCTCATCTTTTTTAAAGAATGCGCTAAACCTATTAACAGCGCTGTAATATATTGACAAAACCAGCACTACCCAGGCCGCCATTGTGTTGCAGCGCTGTGCGCGCGCCCTCCACCTGGCGATCACCGGCCTGCCCGCGAAGGTGCCAAACCAGTTCGGTAATTTGCGCCAGGCCTGTTGCACCCAGGGGGTGACCTTTGGCCAAGAGCCCGCCGGAGGGGCAGACCACCACCTTGCCACCGTAACTGTTTTGCCTTTCGCAGATAAACTGCTCCATATCACTGTCTTCACAGAGCCCCAGCGCGGAATAAGTCAGTACTTCGTTACTGGTAAAACAGTCATGGAGTTCAATCACATCGATATCCTCGGGCCCGATTCCCGCCTGTTCGTAAGCCTGATTGGCAGCATCGCGACTGAGGGCACGAAACATAATATCCAGCGGATCTGCTTCGAAATACTCTTGCTTATCGCTGCAGTTTCCCTGACCAATCACCTGCACGCTGTAATCCAGTCCATTACGCTTGGCAAAGTTCTCGGTACAAACGATCACTGCTGCAGCCCCACAACTGGGGGGACAGGCATAGAGCTTACGTAAGCCACGGAACACTGGCTTGCTGGCCAGAATCTCTTCCACCGTCAGCGGCTCACGGAAAATAGCAAAGGGATTGTTGGCCGCATGGCGGCGCGCCTTGATAGTGATTTCAGCCAGGGTCCCGTCATCGATACCGTAGAGTTCCTTGGTCAAGTCCACCTGGCAACCAAACAACTGTACCGCCGGCGGTAGCTTCCGTTCCGCCTCGCTCAGGCCAAGCAGATCGGCAGCGGCCTTATTGTGGCGCGCAATCGGGCTAGGGCGGTCGGGAAACACCATATCGACCGCACCAGGCTGCATCTGCTCAAAGCCCACCGCCAGGGCACACTCGTGGATACCATGCTTGATCGCCTGGGTGGCCAGTGAAAACGCCGTCGAGCCACTAGCACAGTTATTGTTGACGTTCACGATGGGGATACCGGTGATCCCCACCCGATAGAGGGCCGCCTGACCGGCACAGCTGTCGCCGTAGACATAGCTTGCGTAGGCCGACTGTACTTGGTCATAACCAATACCTGCATCAGTCAGCGCTTTACGCACCGCAGCGGCGCCCATCACATCGTAGCTGTCACTCTGGCCCGGCTTTTTAAAGGGGATCATACCCACCCCGGCAATGACGATTTTTTCGCTCATAGCAAGTCCTCAGTTAACCGCGCGCGCCTGGCCCTGCCAGTAGCGCTTGCGCAATTCAGTTTTTAAGACCTTGCCCACCGGGCTGCGTGGCAGATCTGCAATAAAATCGATGCTCTTGGGCGCCTTAACACTGCCGAGTTTCTGCTTGGCCAGGACAATCAGCTCTTCACTCGAGGCTTCGGCGCCCGCTTTCAACTGTACAATAGCCTTAACCGACTCACCCCACTTGAGATCGGGCACACCGATTACTGCACAGTCCTGTACCGCCGGGTGCTGGGTTAGCACCTGCTCCACCTCATTGGGGAATACATTAAAGCCACCGGAGATAATCATGTCCTTCTTACGATCAACGATGGTGATATAGCCATCCTCGCTCATCACGCCGATATCACCAGTGTGGTGCCAACCGTGCTCGCGCACCTCGGCGGTGGCCTCCGGGTTTTTGTAGTAGCCAGGTGTGACCAGATTGCCGCGCACGCAGATCTCGCCCGACTCGCCCCGCGGCTGCTCCACACCCTTCTCATCGAGAATGGCAACGCGATTAAAGACGCAGGGGCGGCCGATACTGTGCAGGCGGCTCTCGTTAATGGATCCATCGGCATTGAGGTAGTCCCAGGGCGCCTTGGCGGTAATCGAGGCCGGCGCCTCGGTCTGACCAAAAGCCTCGCTCATTACCGGGCCGAAGACCTCAATGGCCTGCTTGAGTTTTTCCAGTGAGCTGGGCGCCGCGCCGATAAAAATATGCTGTAAGGATGAATAGTCGTAGTCGCGCACCTCGGGCAGAGCCAACATCATATAGAGCACCGTCGGCGGCACAAAAAAGTGGGTGATTTTATGCTCGGCTATCGCCGCCACAATCCCTGAGGGATCCGGCATAGCCATCATGACATTAGTGCCGCCACGCGCAAAATGGGCGCAACCTAAAATACCAGCTGTATGGGTCATCGGCGCCACAACCAGGTGGCGACTATCATCATGATAATTAAAATGTGACCAGTAATTAGCGTACATAGCCTCGAAATTTTTATGCGCAATCATCACGCCCTTAGGCTTGCCGGTGGTGCCACCGGTGGGAAATAGCGCGGCAATATCCTCGGGGTTTTCCTCGCCCATCTCAAAGGGGCTTCGATAGTCCTGTGTCCAGCGCTCTAGCAATACTCCCTCTCCATCGCTGCTATCCAAACAGACGATCTCTTTAATCCCGCTCACCTGCTCGCGTATCGCTACCGCTTCTTTCTCAAAGCTACTATGATAAAACAGCAAGTCACCGCCAAAGCGATCCAACAAGTCAATATTGGCCTCCAGGGCATTGCGTGGATTGATTGGTAGCCAGCAGGCCTCGGCGCGAAACAGCCCCAGCAAGGCTAAGAAGGCCAGGTTGCTATTGGGCGCCAAAACCCCTACCTTGCAGCCCTTGGCATAACCGCGTCCGCGGATTGCCGAGGCGATAAAGTGAGACTCTTTTTCCGCTTCGCGATACGTGTATTGAGAGCCGGGCTCGACAAAGGCCCGGTTATCGGGATAGAGCGCGGCACCCTGGTCAAAAAAATCGATAATGCGCATTAGATAACTCCAGTAGCACCGCTAGAGCCGATAAGCGCTCTAGCGGTGTTCAAACAGCACATGATTTATGCGATGACTTCAAGCTTCATGGTGACAAAGCCGTAGCTTTGCAGGGCAGCAAATAACTCTCGGTGACCTACCGCGGCACAGGGCGACTGAAAGCCGACCGCTTTCGGCCTACCGCGCACCAATTGAGCTGCCACATAGCCCTGCACCAGGCCGGTTTGCAAATAGGCGCTGTTGCCAATAATGCTGCACTTGACCTGTTTGTTGTTACCAGCGCCGTAGCAGATATCGACGGTACGGTGGATATTGCGGTTTTCGCGTGGCGGCATGCCTGGTGTAACATCGTCGGCCAGAGCATTTAGCGCGGCTTCCTGCTGATCATTGGGCAGGTCTTTCAGGTTCTCGTGATAGTGATTGGCAATCTGAACAACCCCTTCCATTAAGGGACGGTTGGTGAAACCGGTGATCGATTTACAGTCGCGTACCCGCGCATCCTCGGCATACCACAAGGGCAAACTGCCGCCCCCCCAAGGCAGTGCCAACACCGTTGAATTCATACCCGGAACAACCACCTCGGAACGCATCGCCATCGGGTCCTCTAGCTCAACTAGCTGTCCATTCTCCAGCCAATGCTGTTTATTACGCACCAGATCCATCACCGTTCGGATCGATCCCACGGTGGGCACTCCGGTGGGAATACAAGCAGCATCCAGTGTATCGATGCCGGGCTCATCCAGGCAGAACTCCGCGGCAATATTGCCCAGCGCATGCATATAGGCCGTTGAAGGTGCCAGCAACAGACCTTTTTCCGCGTAGGCGGCGCCAAACTCGTCGCGCATATCCAACATCCACTCTTGCTCACCGGTGGTGTCGATATAGTGACAACCGGCTTCCAGAGCAGCTTGCACTGTGACGGTGCCAAAGCGAGCAAAAGGTCCAACGGTATTACAGATGACTTTAGCGCCTTTAAACAACTCGACCAGCGACTCCAGCGAATGATCGACCTTGCGCACTTCGTACTCAGCGGTTTCAATGCCTGGCACCTTGTCCATGGCGGCTTGAATGGCCTCGGGATTGCGCCCAGCGGCGATAAACGGCAGCTGGTATTCACGTAAATACTCGGCAACAAGACGTCCTGTGTAGCCGCTGGCTCCGTAAATAACAACAGGTTTTTTACTCATCATTTATTCTCCAAAAAAATTCTAATTAAAGGCCCGCTCGGACTACAATGTAATGCTGCACTCATATATATTTGCAATGGTGTCGGGTAAATTTAGCTCTGTATCACGAGTTCCACTATTTTCCGCCAACTTACGAATGCTTGCGTTCACCACTGGATCAGAAAGACACTGACCCATTGATACGTTCTCCTGAGTCATTCCTGCGAGCATGCCATCTTTCATCAGGGCAAAGGTTTCCTTTGGCACAGATTTAACCGCCTGAATGGCGCTACTACTATTGGCACACATTTGCTTAACAACGCTAGCAACATAATCGTTGAGCTCCTCTGCCGTTGCAAACGACCGGTTAACGATGTTGTATCGCTCGGCTTCCGCACCTGAGTAATCCCGGCCAGTCAACATGACCTCTAATGCGCGTTGGTTTCCCGCTCTTATGGGCAGCAATGTACTGCCACCACCGGCTGGCAGAAAACCGGCAGATGCCTCAGGAAAGCAGAATTTAGATTGCTCTGAAGCGAAGCACATATCCATTGCCAGCATAAATTCAAAGCCGCCCCCGCGACAGATGCCATCGACCTTAGCTACGGTTACTTGGGGCAAATCTTGAATAGATAACACCAGTGCTTGCAGTATATTCAGGCCTGGGATATTACCTGTTGGAATGGACTCATCGCCATCGATCATTTTAACAATATCGCTAATATCAAAATGAGCAATAAAAAACTCTGCATTTGCGCTATCAAATACAACGACCTTTGTTTCGCTGTCTTCTGCAAGTTGTTCCACCAACTCCAACAACTCTGCTGCCATGGTGGCAGACATAACATTGACATCTCCATTGTCAATGGTCACCGAAAGAACGTCGTCATTTTTTTTAGTAGTAAATGTCGAATAATTCATTAGTTTGCCTCTTCTTTTCGTAAGAAATTAATGTGCTCAGTGTCTACCTAGAACAATCAAATTAGTTGCTAGTTAATCAGGCGGCATCTCTAAAAATTGCCCTCACCTAAATAGAAAGGGCAAGGGATAAGGAAATGCGCTAAGTTACTGATTTAGGCCAACGGTTCTTTCAGCGCGCCCTAAAAGGAGAGATCGCTTCAATTTTTAGAAGTGTCCCCAGGAAAAACCACCACCTTGCACTCTGCGTTTGGCGACAACATGCGTTCAAAAATAGCCGGCAACTCATCGAGACTACTGCGACTACTCAACATAGGGGAGGGATCGATGCTGCCGTTCACAATTTTTTCGAAAACATAGGAAATATCGGCATCGTCGTAGCCATAGGTAAACTGAATATCGAGGTGTTTTAGCGCGGCCTGAACCACAGTAAAGTTTTCACTCTCCATACAGGTGCCCGCCATAACCACACGCGACCGCAAAGGTGCCATATTAATCACCCGCTGGAACATCCCCGGTAAACCCACGCATTCAAAAATTACTGCGGGCTGTACGCCAGTTTGCTCAGCAAACGTCGCTACCGGATCGCTCGTCTGACTAGCATCTATTATTACATTGGCGCCACATTGGCCGGCCAGGTTTAACCTCTCGGGCTGCATTTCACTAAGGCCGACAAATTTTACTCCAAAATGCTTTGCCAGCATGGCTAGCGACAGACCAATAGGCCCACCACCAATAATCAGCACATTATCGGCTTCGCCAATATTGCCGCGCCTAAACGCCTGTAAAGCCACCGACAGAGGCTCATACAATACCGCCATCTCGTCGCTGAGGTGATCGGGAATGCTAATGGCTGCAGCAGCCTTGATACGCACATACTCGGCATAGGCGCCGTCTAGGTCGATGCCTATGGTTTGTAGGTTTTGGCATTGAAACGGCTTTCCTTGTCGGCAGCTATCACACTTATCACAAAACCAGACGGGCACACCTAATGCGCGATCACCGAGCGACCATCCTTCGACACCAGCACCAATCTCGGCCACCTCGCCGCAGAACTCATGCCCCATAACCACGCCATCGCGATATGTGTTGGCATTTACAGCACTGACTGCGTGCAGATCTGAACCACAAATGCCACAAGCCTTTACTCGCAGGACCAGCTCACCGCGCCCAGCGGTAGGTTTCTCCCGGTCTTCCACTAACAGCGACTCACCAGTACCAGCAAAAACAACAGCTTTCATCATTGATTCTCCACTGAGGGGTTCATTACGCCCAGTATTTTGCCATGCCGCTTCAAGGATCGTAGCGGCATGGCGATTCAGGCGAACAACTAATTAACGCTAGAAGTTATAACGGACTGTAGCCCCGTAAGCGCGTGGGGCATTCATGAATGCTTGTTGATCCCCAGCGAGAGAGCTCAGTACAGAGGCGGGGGCTGCTTGGTTCATCCAGTCTTGATCGGTGACATTTTTACCCCACACAGAAACATCTAAACTGTCATTGCGCCAGCCCAACTTTAGATTGCCGTAGGCATAGTCGTTTTGTTCATTTCTGGGGTCCAAATTAGAGTCAACATTACTATCGTCGACCCAAGAGATGTCGACGCGGGCGTAGAAATCGCCAGAAGCCAGTGGTTTCTCATATTGCAGGCCAGCACTTGCTTTCCAGCGCGGCGCAAAAGGCAGATCAGCTCCCTCTAGTTCTGGCCTTTGTTCAAATTTATCATATTGCGCCTTTGCGTATGAGGCGGAGTAGTTCAACGTCAATGCATCATTTATTAGATAGATTCCATCAAACTCGATTCCGTCAACTGTAACCATATCCACATTTGTCACCAGAAATGACAACCCTAGAAAAGCTGCTGACTGAAAATCATTGTACTCCGTATGAAACATTGCGCCGTTAAATTGCAGCCGATCTTCAAACAGATGAGTTTTCCAGCCCAACTCATAGGCATCTACCTTTTCTTCATCAAATGGGCGAACCTCCGCCGGGTCAGAACCGTAACCTAGGTTATAACCACCTGATTTGAAACCGCGCGCATACGAAGCATAAACCATAATGTCGTCGGTGATATGATATTCACTGGATAGGTTACCGGTTACGGCACTCCAATCGTCACTGGGTTCATAAACAAAGCCATTTGGTGCCAGGCCTGACACAACATTCGCACCGTACGTGTTAGCTGCATTGTTCGAAGAGCGCATTTCGGCATCTTTTTCCTCGTAGCCGTAGCGCAAGCCTCCGCTAACAGACCATGTATCGCTCAAGTTCCAGGTAGCTGAGACAAAGATGCCGTAGGTGTCGGTATCCTGCTCGTTATACATATCGCCAGTGTCACCTGGTAGACCTAAAGCTGGAACTCCAAAGAGCAAACTTCCCAGGTTACCGATATCATCTCCCAGAACAAAATCGCTATGGGTACCATCGCCACGGGTAAAGTTATTGTGGTAATAGAAAAGACCTGTCAGCCAATCAACAGTCTCACCACCGGGCGAACTCAGACGTAGCTCTTGACTGTAAGAGTAGCCTTCCGAGGTATCAACAAACTGTATGATATTCAGCGGCGATACGGTGACATTTTGAGAATCACGCGCTACATCATAGGTATCGTAGCTGGTAATTGATGTTAGCGTTAAGTCGTCTATGTCGTAGTTAACGATAGCGGTAA
>ERZ807291.7623-NODE-7623-length-12434-cov-8.000404_pt1 | contig 12434 bp, 10 predicted proteins | sample MGYA00521257_ERZ807291 | MGnify/ENA primary metagenome ERZ807291 (study PRJEB31413, sample SAMN03169783) | marine metagenome | biome: Marine; feature: Water; material: Subsurface seawater | place: North Sea | collected 2011-04-28 | depth 1 m m ...
TCTCTAGATCCCTCGTCGCTACGCTCTGTCAGGATGACATAAAAAGGGCTCTGTCGGGATGACATAAAAAAGGGCTCTGTCGGGATGACATAAAAAGGGCTCTGTCGGGATGACATAAAAAAGGGCTCTGTCTACTGACATAAAAAAGGACTCTTTATGAATAACATAATAAATCGGAAAACAACGATAGACCCACCCATCCCACCGGCCAGATAATTACGTACTTTATTTAATAGCATCTACAAAGGTTTGAGTCTGTCTCGACCATTGGGGTCAATCAGGCCCCGCTTATGCTGACTGTTATTTTTAGATTGAGTGAGGACCTGTCTGAGCGCCAGCGAGTTCCGCAAGGCTAAAAATAACAGTCCGCATGGGGCCGACCCCAATGGTCGAGACAGGCTCAAACCAGCACCAAACCCCCAAACAAACCAAATCAGCTACAACTAATACCAGTACCACGAAGCCCACAATAACCCGCAGGATTCTTAGCCAGATACTGCTGATGATATTCCTCGGCATAATAAAAATGCGGCGCCAACATAATCTCACTGGTAATCTCAGTAAAACCCAACTCAGCCAACTTAACCTGCACTGACTCAGCCGATGCTGTGGCCTTGGCTAACTGTACCTCATCATGACAATAAATAGCCGAACGGTACTGGCTACCTCTGTCATTACCCTGACGCATTCCCTGAGTGGGATCATGGGATTCCCAAAATACCGCCAGCAATTTCTCAAGACTGGTTACCTGAGGATCAAACACCACCAACACAGCTTCCGTATGACCCGTTAATCCAGAGCAGGCTTCTTCGTAGGTTGGGTTAGGCGTGTGCCCACCCGCATAGCCAACAGCGGTGGTAACCACCCCAGGCTGCTGCCAAAAACGACGCTCAGCACCCCAGAAACAACCCATGGCAATAACCACAGATTCAAGACCCTCAGCAAAGGGAGCCTGAATGGGTTGGCCTGTAACGAAATGCTGGTTAGTAACCGGCATTTCAACGCTACGACCTGGCAGTGCCTGTTCGGCGGTTGGTAGTTCTGGCGTCATTGAAAACATAGTAACCCTATTCTTTTAAAGTGCGCCTAAACCAAGCTCAAGGTCGGCTTTAATATCAATAATATCTTCGAGGCCTACAGCCACGCGAATAAGGCTCTGGCTGATACCAGCAGCAGCGCGATCTTCGTCAGTTAAGCGGCCATGGGTAGTAGTTGCCGGATGCACGATAGTAGTTTTGGCATCACCCAAGTTAGCGGTGAGCGACAACATTTTTGTACTGTCGATAACGCGCCAAGCTTCCTTCTGGCCACCCTCGACACAGAATGAAACAACGCCACCAAAACCGCTCTGTTGCTTTTTGGCCAGTGCATGACCGGGATGATCTTCCAGACCCGCGTAATACACCTTGGTAACCTTGGGGTGAGTATTTAACCAAGTTGCCAATTCTGCAGCGCTGGCTGAATGTGCCTGCATACGAATACGCAATGTCTCTAACCCTTTGAGAAATACCCAGGCATTAAAGGCGCTCATGCAGGGCCCGGCTGCGCGCAAAAAGCCTACAACCTTTTCCATTAATTCGTGACTACCTACCACCGCGCCGCCAAGGCATCGGCCCTGACCGTCGATATATTTAGTGGCCGAATGAAGCACAATATCTGCACCCCAATTCAGTGGCTTTTGTAAAATTGGCGTGCAGAAACAGTTGTCTACCACAAACAGTGCCTCGGCTTTTTTCGATAGCGCAGCAAGTGCTTCAAGATCAGCAATCTCGGACAGTGGGTTTGAGGGAGTTTCGCAAAACATCATTTTGGTATTGGGCTGAATAGCATCGGCCCAGGCATTCAGATCAGCCAGAGGCACGTACGTTACTTCAACACCAAATTTAACGATGTAGTTATTCATCATCACGCGGGTACTGCCAAACACATCTTGGGAGCAAACTACATGATCACCAGACTTGAGCAGCGCCATAATGACCGACAGTGCCGCCGCCATTCCAGAAGCCGTAGCAACCGCCTGCTCGCCCTCTTCCATCGCCGCCAGCCGCTCTTCAAAACTGCGTACCGTGGGATTCGTGTAGCGAGAATACACATTGCCTTTTAGTTCATTACTAAAATATTTTGCCGCCATTTCAGCATTTTCAAAAACATAGCTCGAGGTCAGAAACATGGCTTCTGAATGTTCATTTTCATGGGTGCGCTGATAACCGCCACGAATTGCAGTGGTATCCTGTTGCCACTTATCTTCCTGATTAGCCATGTTGTTCCTCGCTATGTTTCTCTTGATTCTTAACGCTTACTTAATCTTGACGCGTTTTTAAATAGCCTTGCTCGTTACTGTAAAGACTGTGAATTATTATTGTGTATACCAATAACCTGTCGCTCTCTGGGCGCTCCTGAAGAGTCGACATTGTGCTTGGCGGAATCATTGCGCAGGGCTTCAATACGATCTAAATAGGCCCTATCCACATCGCCAGTAATATAGTTACCGTCAAACACTGAACATTCAAAACGCTTGATACCCTCGGCTCCCTCAGTACCAGAATCAATAAGATCCTGCAGGTCCTGATAGATAATCCAGTCGGCGCCAATTAACTCCCCCACTTCTTCATCGGTGCGACCATGAGCAATAAGCTCTGTGGCAGATGGCATATCGATACCATAGACATTGGGGTAGCGCACGCCGGGGGCCGCTGAGGCCATATATACCTTATTGGCACCGGCATCTCTGGCCATCTGAATAATTTCTTGAGAGGTAGTACCGCGCACAATAGAGTCATCCACCAGCAATACATTCTTGCCCGCAAATTCTAACTTAACCGCGTTGAGTTTTTGGCGCACCGACTTCTTGCGCTCGGTCTGGCCGGGCATAATAAAGGTGCGACCGATATAGCGATTTTTCATAAAGCCTTCACGCAGCTTTACACCCATTCGCTCGGCCATGGCCTGGGCAGAAACACGGCTGGTATCGGGAATAGGAATAACCACATCAATATCGTGATCGGGTTTTTCGCGCATCAATTTGTCCGCCAACTTCTCACCCATACGCAGGCGACATTTGTAGACTGAAATATTATCGATTAAAGAATCTGGGCGGGCGAAATAAACATGTTCAAAAATGCAGGGGACTAACTCGTGATTTTTAGCGCACTGCTGTAAATGAATCTGGCCAGATTTATCCACGAACAGTGCTTCACCCGGAGCTAGGTCACGGATCAATTCAAACCCTAAGCTATCCAGTACCACTGATTCGGAGACCACGGCATATTCAGTACCGGCTTCGGTTTCACGCTTGCCAAAACACAGCGGGCGAATACCGTAGGCATCGCGAAACGCAAACATGCCGTAGTTGGCAATAAGCCCCACAACGGCATAGGCACCGCGACAGCGCTCATGGACATGGGTTACTGCTGCAAAAATATCTTCGCTGGTTGGCTCGAGTTTTCGACGTGACTGGAGTTCATGGGCGAAGACATTAAGTAATACTTCAGAATCGGAATCTGTGTTCAGATGGCGTAGATCGTCGCGGAAAATATTGTGGCGCAACTCGGCAGCATTGGTGAGGTTACCGTTGTGAGCAATACAGATACCATAGGGGGAATTAACATACAGTGGCTGAGCGAGCGCAGGGCCAGAGCTACCCGCGGTGGGATAGCGCACATGACCAATACCCACGTTGCCCACTAGCCGCAACATATGACGACGATGAAAAACATCCCGCGCTAGGCCTTCGCCTTTGCACTGGTGCAACTCACCATCGGATTCGGTAACAATGCCTGCTGCGTCCTGACCGCGATGCTGCAGCATAGTCAGCGCATCGTAAAGGCGCGTATTAACATCTGAAATTCCGGAGATTCCTACTACACCACACATCTGCTATATCCAACCCGTAATAAAGTCTTTAACTGCCGTCGCCAGGTCTCTGCCCCAGGCTTCGAAGCCCTGAAACAGCGGAATTAGCGACGACGCCAACCACCAGGGATCCTGATTTACCGGCACTGCTTGCGGTAATATTATTACCAGCGCCAAGACAATCAATAGCCCCCTAAACACACCAAAAACCAACCCTAACGTCCTGTCGGTGCCGCTCAATCCAGTTGAGCTGACCAGTTTCCCCAATAAAAAATTAACCACGGCACCCAGTAACAATGTGCCTACAAATAAACTACCCCAGGCGACTAGCTGCCTAATCGATGCCAGGGCAATAAAATTGACCAGCAGATCTGCGGCCGGTTCTTTAAAATTCATGGCCACGGCAAACGCCGCAATCCAAATAACCAGAGACATCGCTTCTTTAACGAAGCCGCGCACCAAACTAATCAAACCAGAAACACTGATAATGCCAACGATTCCCCAGTCTGCTGTTGCTATGTCCATTGCTATTAAATCCTGTCCGTTTAAAGCCAGTGTTTATGCGAGCTTAGAGTGCGTACTTTAAAACAATCGAATCTGTGTTAAAGGCTGCATCAATTTTTGACTTGTCCTGCACCGCGCGGCGCTTATCTATTTTAGGACCAACGTACACCCGATAGCGGGTTTGGTTTTTAACCTTGGCACTTTTAACAAACGCTTTGTAATCGTTTTTGCGCAGCCGATTCATGAATTCATCGGCATTTTTCTTGGTCTCAAAACTACTGACCTGTAATACCCAGGCCTTGGGCAAATCCTCGGCACTGAGACCATAAGGTGCCTCACTACTGTCGGTAGCAGGCTTGGAATTATCGATATCGAAGATGGCAGAGAAAAGAGACTTCTTGGGCACCCCGGCTGGGCGCTCGGCTTTGACGACTTGCACCGATTCTATTTCGGGGGCCGCAGGCAGTTTACTGGTGCGATCAATTTTAAGCGGGTCAGCAAAATCAAATAGCACTGGCAATATGATTAAGCCAAGCGCACCTAATACAAGTGCCCCGGCAATTCGCTGTTTTAGACCGTCACTCACTAGAGACCTCTGCCAAAATAATTTTCAACACCGCTGCCACCGTATGGAAGGAGCCAAATACAACAATTCTATCTCTGGCTGTTGCCTGTTTGAGCGCACGTAATAGAGCCTGCTCAATCGATTCGCACAACTGCCCTGACTGGTCGGCATTGTATAACACTTCGAGCAGAGTTTGACCCTTGCTGGCCCTCGCGGTGTCGCTTATTTGCGCAATAAACCATTCATCCACAGATTGACTCATAGCCGCGACGATTCCGGCCCAGTCTTTATCTTCCAACACCGAGGCAATGGCGAGGGTACGCCCTTCTATTGGGGGTAAATTTTGCGCCAGAGCACCAGCAGCTGCGGGGTTATGGGCCACATCCAAAATAACCTCAACCCCTTGGTAAGACAGGGTCTGATGACGGCCAGTTAAGCCCACGGCATCCAGTGCGTTGCGACTATCCTGTTCGTTCAATGTTATACCGGCTGATAGCAGCGCCTGTAGCGCCAAGGTTTTATTCACCGGTAACAGACCAGATGCAGATAGCTGATCAAACTGCATGGGGCCAGCACTGGAGATCAGCTTGGCACTAAACAAAGGCTCGTCAGAATAGGAAAAATCCCGGCCCATATATAGCGCATCGGCACCGGTCGCTGCGATCATCTGTTCAAAACCCTGAGGATAATCCTGTTCGCCAATAAGGAGTGGTCGACTGGCTCGAGCAATACCGATTTTCTCAGCCGCGATGGCTTCTCTGGTATCACCCAACCAGTCTTGGTGGTCGAGGGCAATACTGGTAACCACGGCAACATCGGCATCAATAATATTGATCGCATCTAAACGGCCCCCCAGACCCACTTCCAATAACATCACATCGGGGCTGGCATCTCTAAACACCAGTAGCGCCGCCAAGGTGCCAAACTCAAAATAGGTCAATGAGATATCGCCACAGACCGCTTCAATCTGTTCAAAAGCCGCCACAATAATGGCGTCTGAGACAGGTGTGCCGGCAAGGCAGATGCGTTCGTTATAGGTTAAAAAATGCGGGGACGTAAACATGCCTACGGAATAGCCATGCTGTAACAGGAGCGCCTGCATACTGGCGATACAGGAACCTTTGCCATTGGTGCCGGCAACGGTAATTGCGATAGAAGGTTTGGTGTGGGTGTTGTTTGTGACAGTGCTAACTTGAAGTCTTTCCCAAACGGCCCTGACCCTACCCAACCCCAGCTCTATTTCACTGGGGTGTCTGCTCTCCAGCAGGGTCAACCATTCCGCTAAACAGCGGTTAGGCATCGACAGGTTCTGGCACATCGATCAACTTAGACAGGATGGAACCAAGACGGTCACGCATCTGGTGGCGAGAAATAATCATATCAATATGACCTTTCTCCAGCAAAAATTCACTCCGCTGAAAACCCTTAGGCAGCTTCTGACGGATAGTCTGCTCAATAATATTAGGGCCCGCAAAACCGGCACGGGCGCCTGGCTCTGCAACATTTAAGTCGCCTAACATAGCCAAACTCGCCGAAACACCACCATAAACTGGGTCGGTCATCACGGAAATATAGGGTACGCCTGCGGCACTTAAACGCTCAAGAACTGCACTGGTTTTAGCCATCTGCATCAACGAGATCAAGGCTTCCTGCATACGCGCTCCGCCAGTGGCAGAGAAACAAATAAACGGACGTCTTTCAGCCAGCGCCAAGTTAGCCGCGCGGGTGAATTTCTCGCCCACTGCATAACCCATAGAGCCACCATGAAAGGCAAATTCGAAGGCGACAGCCACCACAGGTAGACCCTTAACACTGCCACTCATGGCAATAAGTGCGTCTTTTTCACCGGTTTTTTTCTGTGCTTCGGTCAGGCGATCTTTGTACTTTTTAACGTCGCGAAACTTGAGACGGTCAATGGCGACAACATCTTCAGCCACCTCTGTACGGCCCTGCTCATCGAGGAATACATCCAGACGACGACGCGCACCGATACGCATATGGTGCTCACATTTTGGGCACACATCGAGATTGCGTTCTAATTCGGGTCGGTACAGCGGAGAGGTACATTTAGGACATTTTTTCCATAGCCCTTCGGGCACGGAATTTGACCGCTCAGCACTGCTTGAGGGTCCCTTAGGTCTAATTTTGTTCAGCCAGTTCATCTATTTCCCTTCAGCTAGCCTATTACTACAGCTGGTACGTGAAACGCTACATTGCTAGAAGGGTGCCAGACCGCTACTAGCTAGAAAGCCGCATTCTAACATGACAATTTCATGATGGATAAGGCCTGCACCATTTATTTACTAACTATATAACTATAGCCGCTTCTTTAGCATTGCGGATAAAAGCCCTCACCTTGGCTTGGTCTTTAATGCCCGGGGAGGATTCCACCCCGCCACTCACATCCGCAACATCCGGCTTCACCAAACGCACCGCCTCAGCAACATTGTCTGGGGTCAGACCCCCAGCCAATATCAACGGATAATCGGTGTTCGCTGGCAGGCGACTCCAGTCGAACTGATGGCCTGTGCCACCGTACTGATCTTCAACCCAGGCATCAAATAAAAAACCGCCCTCGGCCCTATAGGCACTGACCTCAGCATCAATATCCAGGCCTTCACGCATGCGAATAGCACGAATAAATGGCACCTTAAACTGCTGACAAAACTCAGGGCTTTCATCCCCATGAAACTGTAGTAAGTCCGGCTTTACCTGTTCAATAACCTTAAGCACCAGAGCCTCGTCGGCATTCACCAGTAACACCACACATTGTGTTTGAGGGCCAATAACCTGACGAATTTTTGCAGCCTGCTGCACATCGACATATCTAGAACTTTTTGAGTAGACCACCAGCCCCAAAAGATCGGCGCCAGCAGCCTGGGCCATAAGCGCCTGCTCTGGAGAAGTGATACCACATATTTTTACACGTACTGACATGGCGTTAAGTCTACTCTAACTATCATGGGAAAGTTGATCGGGCAAAAATAACGGCCCCCGAGGCAAGTTGGGAATACCCAGCTCTTTAGGGTAGCCCACATTAACCAGATACAAACCGTTGGGCGCCGCGGTCGCTGCACTTTTACAGCGATTGCCCTCGGCTAGAAGCTTCTTAATCCAGCCCGGCTCTTGTCGGCCAAACCCCACTTCCATTAACGAACCAATAATGTTGCGCACCATATGCAGCACAAAGGCATTGGCCGTCACTTCAAATACCAATAGCTGCCCAAGCGAGTAAATATTAGCGCTAGTTATATTGCGAAATGGCGATACCGACTGACAGCCCGCACCACGGAATGCCGAGAAGTCTTGTTCCCCCAGCAGATGCGCGCAGGCCAACTGCATGGCAGCCGCATTTAACGGATACCTCACCCAGGTAACACCCTGAGAGAAGATGCCAGGACGGGCTTCCGAGGAGGCTATCACGTAGCGATAGGTGCGCTCTGTGGCGCTAAATCGAGCATGGAACCCCTGCTCTACCTGATCCGCCCAGACCAGAGAAATACTATCGGGAAGTTGGCTATTGGCGCCCTTGACCCAGTTGCGGCCCGTGCGATCGGCCGCTGTATCAAAATGTACCACCTGATGGCTCGCATGGACTGCACTATCGGTGCGACCTGCGCAACTCACTACGAGTGGGCTGTTGGCAACATAGCTCAGCGCACGCTCTATTTCAGCCTGCACAGAGGGGCTGTGTTTCTGTTTTTGAAAGCCACAAAAAGCACTGCCGTCGTATTGAACGACGGCAGCATAGCGTTTGATTCCTTGGGGAAGACTCTGGTCTTCGGGAATCTTACAATTTGGGGTATAGACCCATTCAGACACGTTTACAGACTCTCCAATACCGCCCGAGCTTTAGCCTGACCTTCTGCGTCAGCCTCACCAATAATCTCTTCAAGAATTTCTCGAGCGCCCTCTGGGTCACCCATTTCAATATAGGTGTTAGCCAGATCGAGCTTCACATCAACCGCATCAATATCTTCGTCACTATCGTAGCCGTCGAAGTCATCAAGGTTAGTAGAAACACCCTCACTGACGGTTTGCTGGAGCTCTGCTGAACTTGGCATATCCACGTCTAAATCTGAGTTTTCATTGGCGGTCTTATCTGCTTCTGAGCTAGCTTCATCGGCAAAGATACCACCATCCATAAAGTTGTCGTCGAGGAAGTCTCCAGCCAGCACCGACTCATCGAGTGCGTCAATAGCGATATCGTCACCCGACTGCAGAACATCTTCGAGCAGGTCTGAAATATCGATTTCTGGGGTGCTGCCTAGTGCGGTTTCTGATGAGGCTGATGGCTCTTTGTCCGCTGAGGGCTCTTTATCCGCTGAGGGCTCTTTGTCCGCTGAGGGCTCTTCATTTGCGGAAGGCTCTTCATCCGCTGAGGGCTCTTCATTGGCTAAGGGCTGCTCTTCATTTGCGGAAGGCTCTTCATCCGCTGAGGGCTCTTTATCGACTGAGGGCTCTTTATCGGCTGAGGGCTCTTCATTCGCTGAGGGCTCTTCATCCGCTAAAAGCGCTTCATCCAGCTCAGGAATATCTTCAACAATATTCTCTACAACTTCTTCCTCTGGACCCAGGATAACCGAGGCCATCGCTATCGCCACATCATCACCGATATCTTCAACCTCGGCATAAAGTTCTTTTAAATCGTCTCGGCGATCTTCCCTAAAGAAGATCTCCATCAGCTTCAAGCGCGACGCAGTGTCGGCAGCATCCCCTGCGCGAGCTTCTTGAAGAATCTCCACAGCCTGATCCACATTACCCAGCGACAAATACACATCCGCTTCAGCAACAGCTTCCACCATAGAATCAAAGATTTCAGGGCTGACTGCACTGTCCTCTTCAGGGAAGATTTCTTTGTCGGTTTCATCAAACAAATTATCTTCTGGATTCAGGTCCAAACCATCGAGATCATCGATCAATAAATTAGAGCCCGTATTAACAGAAGGCTCCTGATCATAGTCCTGATAGCCTTCTCCAAGCGGCGCCGTCTCACTCAGCGGCTGATCAAGATCTGTTTCTTCGCCATTGTTTTTAGAGCGACGTAAAAACAGCACCAACAATAAAACAACTAATCCAACCAGAGCCCAGATCCAAGGCTGGTTCTCCAAGGTCTCAGCGAGATCAAACGGCTTTTTCGGCGTGGTTGCTTTAATAGGCGCTGCCGCAGTAACTTCTGCCTCATCAGCGGCTTCAGCCAGCGCCTGGTTATCAGACACAGCAGCAAGGTCGCTCATCAGATCAACCTGAGCTTCCAACAAAACCATGCGCTCACGCAATTCAATGTTCTCCAACTCAGTTCTGTTCATCTCGTCCTGAGCCACAGCCAGGTCAGAATTCAGCTGGTCGATATCATCATTGGAATTGGCAGACGAGTCGGAAAGAGAGGCAGCGCTTTCAGTATTTTCATTAGCAAAGCTACTCGCAGCAGCCTCGTCGGTTTCATTTAATGCAGACGCAAGCTCTAATCGGCCTGTACTGGAATCTTCAGAATCAGACTCAAAGTTGCTTTCGCCTAAAGGACTATCTACAGAAGAGCTATCTACAGAAGAGCTATAGTCGGAAGCACTGTCAGCAAAAAGATCATCCTCGACCTCAGGCGCAGCATCAGGCTCTGTCAGACCAATTTGAGTCGCGACAATATCGCCCGCTTCTTCATTAATCTCGTCAAAAGAAGGCAAGCGAAGAATCGCCCCTTCCTTCATTTTATTCGCATCACCCGCCACAAACGCATTGGGGTTTTGGCTGTAAAGGGCATCCATAGTTTGTAAGATAGTAGAACCGCGAGGCCGCAAACGCTTAGAAACATTCCACAACGTGTCACCCACAACAACCCGATGCGCATCACCGCCCAGTTCCTGTCGAGCAGCACTCATGCGTGCCTTGGGGCTCACAGCAGCGACACTGACAGCCTGAGTAGGCGTCACTTCACCGCTATAAGTAGGTAGATCCAGCAGTAGAGTATATTCACGCACAATACGGCCAGCAGGCCATTCAAGCTGCACTAAAAAGTCCAAATAAGGCTCAAGAATTGGCCCTTGGCTAGTCACTTTAACCACTGTTTCGTCAGCAGCATTGGTATCGACAGAAAACGCCAGCTGAGTAAGATAATAATCGCGAGACACGCCAGCCTGAGCAAAGGCACTTGCCGGTGCCAGTTGCACCAAAAGCAGTCCCTCTTCAACACCCTCTATATTGGTCAGAGATATCTCTGCATCCAGAGGTTCATTGAGCGCCGAGTTAAGCGTAATATCCCCAAAACCAACAGCAATAGCTGTGGTTGCATACAACAGCGCCGCTAACGCAGAGGCTGTTGCCAGTTTGATCGACCATTTCCTGGTTATCATATTTTTTTCCTGTTAAGCAAGATTCGCCCATCAATACAGCGGCCGAAAGCAGCACTGAAGTCCTTTTGATTAGCCTGTGGCTAAATTCTATAGCCCACGGTGAAATATTCTAGTCATACTTACATTATTTTGCCGAATAGCGCCTAAAACCCATAAAAAAAAGGCTCATCAATGAATTTCTTCACAGAAAAGCCCTTTTTGGGGACAAAAGAAGATTTTAAATTAACCCTCGATAACAATTCTCAGCATACGACGCAACGGTTCAGCCGCACCCCAAAGTAACTGATCTCCCACCGTAAATGCCGACAGATATTGCTCACCCATGTTCATTTTACGCAATCGACCCACCGGAACATCCAAACCGCCAGTCACCGCTGCAGGGGTAAGATGCTTAACCGAAGACTCTTTATCGTTGGGGATAACCTTGGCCCATTGATTAGACTCAGCCAACATAGATTCAATTTCATCCATTGGCACATCTTGAGTCAACTTAATGGTCAGCGCCTGACTGTGACAGCGCATAGAACCAATACGCACACAAAGACCATCCAATGGAATAGGATTGCCCTCACGATTCAAAATCTTATTCGTCTCCGCCTGATTTTTCCACTCTTCGCGGCTCTGGCCGTTCTCAAGCTGGGAATCAATATACGGCAACAGACTGCCGGCTAAAGGATAGCCCCAGTTATCCACCGGAAAGCTATCCGATCGCAGCGTATCAGTCACCTGACGATCAATATCCAGAATCGCCGACGAAGGATTAGCCAACGCGTCAGCAACAGACCCCTTAATAGTACCCATCTGATTAATCAGCTCACGCATATTTTGCGCGCCGGCACCAGAAGCTGCCTGGTAGGTCATAGACGAAGCCCACTCCACCAGATTGGCATTGAACAGACCGCCAAGCGACATTAGCATCAGGCTCACAGTGCAATTACCGCCAATAAAGTCTTTAACCCCGCTGGCCAAACCGTCTTTCACGACAGACATGTTGACCGGATCGAGCACAATAATCGAACTATCCTCCATCCGCAGCGCCGAAGCCGCATCAATCCAATAGCCATCCCAGCCCGCACTGCGCAGCTGTGGGTAGACTTTCTTGGTGTAGTCGCCACCCTGGCAAGTAACAATAATATCCATCTGCTGCAGAGCTTCGATATCGAAGG
>ERZ807291.7631-NODE-7631-length-12417-cov-6.278434_pt1 | contig 12417 bp, 14 predicted proteins | sample MGYA00521257_ERZ807291 | MGnify/ENA primary metagenome ERZ807291 (study PRJEB31413, sample SAMN03169783) | marine metagenome | biome: Marine; feature: Water; material: Subsurface seawater | place: North Sea | collected 2011-04-28 | depth 1 m m ...
TGTATCTGTGGATGTATCTGTGGATGTATCTGTGGATGTATCTGTGGATGTATCTAGTGATGCAGCTTTAGGTATAGGTGTATCAAAAACACCAACCTCTTCACTATCTGTACTTGGTCTTGTTTCAGCTATTATATTATCATCGCCACCGGTTTCTTCTGCTGAAGGCAGCGAATCAATTCCCTCGGTATCGTTGGATCCCAGTTCTTCGGCAGGTTCATCCGGTTCCAACGACAAGGGTTGTTCAATGAGCTCGTCGTCGCATTCGGTTTCGCCTGGCCCGCTATCACGGGGTGTAGTAACATCATTGTCGTTATTTTCAGTTGAAATACCGGATATTGGAGCGGTTAATGTATTATCACGGATATCCATACTTATAATACATTAAGAATAAGTTTTTATGCATCCACAGTAAAATACCTACTATACCTACTCGTTATTCTTTTCTAGTTCAAACTGCATAAACCTCTGTCTTTTGTCCTGTACCTGCTTCTGTCGTCTTGCCTTTTCAAGTGTTTCTTCTGCTTTTTTCAATTCTTCGTCGCTAATTATTCCGTCTCCATTGGTATCTATAAGAGACCCCAACACTCTGTATTTATGCGGAACAACACAAAAGCGACTCTCTTCATTAAACAAGTGCTCGGAGAGGACCACAAACACCGCAGTGATAACAAGAGCAGTGTAGATATCGCGGGTGGCCATCCACGCCATTGAAAACACAAGAAGCTGTTTGGTGACATTCATTTTGAAGTACTCTTCCGCAGACTTACTAAACTGAACCGAGACGAACTTGGATCCTATATTAAGCATAATCATAATAAGACCAGCAAAGTATTTGCTCTGGTTAAGGTACATCACGTGCTCGTTGAACCACCCAAACATTCCTGTGCCGAGACTCCCACCGGTCTTTACATAAGGAACAGGCTGTCCAGGCATTCCAGGATGACCCACGGGAGGGGGTGGGGTTGGAGCCGGAGGAGGTATGGCTGTATTCGTTTTTCGTTTTCCCATCACTTACTTACAATATCCCGAGAAAATATTGTGGCACGAGTATTTTTTTATCTTATTTTCTATTAAGAGAGAATGTCTTTAGTAATGAGCGCTGCTCCTTTCGATAATGAAAATACATATACTCCCGAAATAAACAAAAAGCATTCATCACACAATAAGACACAAAAGAAAATATCCACGCACAGGACAGTTGATCAGGACAAGGTCAACAGTGTTCTCCAATCAATTCATAGTGCAAGCAACGATATGCATGAGGACAGTGAAATGGGTGATTTCAGTCCCCCCTCTCCTCCTGTCTCATCTGGTGTAGAGAAGACCAGAGATGTTCGCGAAAGCCCTGCTATGAGTCTTATGGGGAGTCAATCTGCCGACGCAGGACCCGCAGGTTCCTCTGCCGACGCCAACGAACATGACGACAAGCGATTTGATATGAACACGTATGAATCTAATTATGCGAGCCACGCAGAGAGAGACGATTATTATAAGCAGTATGTACCCAATTATTCCGCAACAAACAATCACCGCGACTCTACGCCACCTTCATCATCTACAAATCGCCCCTATTATTCAAGCCATCCTGTGCAGTCAAGCATGGGATCCCTCACAGGAGACCAGAACGTCCTTCTTGAAAAGTTGAATTATATGATCCATCTACTTGAAGAACAACAAGAGGAGAAGGGAGGGTCTGTCGCAGAGGAGGTGATCCTATACTCCTTTTTGGGGATCTTTGTTATTTTCCTGGTTGATTCATTTACCCGCATTGGCAAGTACAAGCGATAGGCTCGTGGGTGTATTTATAGTCTTGTATGAAAACATAACAAGTGTATTCAATCTATCACATATATGCCAATTATATGTGATACTGCGAATGTGTAGGCGTATAGTCTATCATCTAAACTAACCTACACGCCTATTCAATTATACGCATATTGGACTCTTCCTTCATATACCTTTTACTGGACGACTCTACCAGTATGTTGTTTGCATAGACACCATAATTCATGTAATAATCTTCGTTTTCAAGTGCAAAATGGTATATATTAAACGTACCCTTTTTAGGAAACACCTTGGTGCGATCGTCTACACATGCCGGAAGACGGTAGTGCCCGTCTGTCACATAAGTGTCGCCGTTAATACGTATGACCTCATTGCGCTCGTGGTCGTCCTTGAACAACCTATGAACAAGAATAGAGTGACAGCCAGTGAGCACCAAGTCATCGGAAGCTTCAGGATACTCTTCTTTAGGACAGATATACAATTGGTCCTTGACCCTCTCGGGATTGGCTGTGTGACGAATTACACGAGTCCCGATAAACACAATGGGTTTAAACCCATCCTTGAAGGTTTTCACCAGGTCACCATTGCGAAGATTTTGTACTGGAACAACTCCGTTGTCTGTCTCAATATGTGATCCTTCCAGAAAGCAGGGGAAAGGAATAATAAGATTAAAGAACTCCGCTGTCGGCGTATCACCAAAACCAGTGACACCAGTGTATGTGGACTGCATAGCGGTAGCGCCAACGAACATACTCCCAAAATTAGTTACACTGGTTACGTTAAAGTACCGGATGTTTTGGTCGAAAGAAGTCGCGGTCTGGAACATGCGTTCCATACTAGTGACATTTCCTGTATTCCAGCTACCGGTACCAGAAAACCCTATGTTAGCAGCCAAATTCTGGTTGAAGGCACTGTTATTCTGGAACATTCTATTCATATCGGTGACATTGTTTGTGTTCCACGTCTTTATTTCAGGACCGTTGTAACTCGTAGTCTTGAAGCAATTACCCAAAGCGGTTACAGATTGGGGTATTTGAGTAGGTAATGTCGTAACGCCCGAGCTTGCAAATACAATAGATGTAAGACCAGCAGAGGATCCGTTGTTACCCAGTCCCCAGTTTGTGGCTATCGTCTCGTCACTCGCTTGAAGTGTTGTAAAGTAAACATTGCTCGTATTAATTGATGTAAAGTATCCATCTTGTACAGTGATAACGGCTGTAATGGTCCCTGTTCCCGTAAAGCTTGGATTAGACGCAGGTATTTGTGTAGGGGATCCACCGTTCCATGATATAGTATCATTTGCGGTTAAATTTGTTCCTCCTCCTATACCAATAGTCACGCCTGTAGCCGCAGGAACGTTTGTGAATGTCCAAGTAGATGTTTGTGCCATACCCTGCTTATATACTATACATGACTATATTTTTTATACTGATTTGGTATTATTTAGATATTTATGTTCCTAGTACGAGAACCCGCTCAGGCGAAAACGTAGAACACACGAAATTATGAAAAAAGTACGCTGTCGGTGATTCCACGATAACCGGACAGACGTTCTTGCATTCTTCTACGACAATGGTGTTGTGTGACAATGCTTCCATAATTATATGGGAACATGTTGTATTGACTGCATGCAAACACTGCAAAAACAAGCGAACGAATACGTGAGTACTCAGTCCTTTTTTCTTCACGCTGGCTATGCATGAGATAGCTTCTTGGTTCATGTCCAGAAACACCCGCATTTTCTTGAAGAAAAACACACCCACTATTTCATTGTTGGTGTCGCGGTCCACTACGTACTCAACAATATAATTATTCGTTTGTAATAGTTCAGTAAAATTGCCAAGATCACTACATACCTGGATATCAAACAGAGATGCGTTTTCTTTGAGGAAATCGGCGAGGAAGTGTAGATTCTTCCCTGTGCATCGCACATTTTTCAGGGTATTGTCATCATACCGTTTGTCTCTTGTGTTATGAGGTGATTTCAGTAGTGATGGAATGTGAAAGACAACACTGGAATACACACACACCGGAACAATGCCCGTGAGGTCCCCTTCCCGTTTAAACAGGTTTGCATGAATCCGTGGATTCGCCCTTCTCTGGTTGTAGTAATGAGTCTGTATGATTTCCGGCGCAATGCCCTGTTTTCGCGCGTCTTTGTGTACACATAGATAGTCTACGTAGTACGCATACATCTTTTGTCCTGCGAATTTTCCAGAACGCATAGATATTTGCAGTGGCCGCGACGTCATCACACCATATGGTTTTTGTGTGTCAATATGTTTGTTCCCTTGTTTTATTTCAAGGACATGAGGTTTTTGGTAGAAACTGACAAAACAAGGGTGTTTATGGTTTGCAAAATAAGGAACAATCTCGGTTTTGGTGGGTAAGAACTGGTTGTTCTTGTTTCTCAAGTAGTGTGTGCGGACAAAGTTGGTGAACTGGTCAGCTTTATGTCCATGGACAATATTGTGAAAGGGTACAGTAGAAATCCTTTCTGTATTGGTGAATTTGTTTTTTTCGGGCAGATCATGCTCTACTATTCCACAGGGGAACAGGTAGTACCGAAGATCATACAAATGAAATACAGGTTGGTAGAACCAGAATCCGTATGTTAGACGCAAATACACATATATAATAGCAATGAACCCCACGCAAAGCAATACAATATAGTGGGTGACAATAACAGGATTCATGTACGTACTATAGTGGAGAGACATTCTGGTTGCTACATAGAATCAAGAAATGTTTGAGAGAACGCGTACGAATGTTCTTGTTATTTACTATACAACTGTATACCGCATATTCTGTGAATTTGTGTCATTATGAAGTCAAAAATACCAAGAGCACATAATGATAGCAGTTCAAAAAAACCACGCCAGGGAGACGACACGCAGCCTCTTCAGGTGACCGATCCCGTATGTAAAATATGCGAACAAGACCCTACAAGCCATTCATTTTCAAAGCTGTGTGAAGTAAATGGAGTGGTAACATTCTACACCAAACCGGCAGATGCAACCAAGTATGATGATTATGAAGGTATTCTAGCACATTTCAATGCTGTATTGACCGGATACAAAGATAAAAAGTGGCGCTGGATCATTGACGCCGACGGATTTGCAATGAAGCACGCCATGGAAGTGGGTGTTGCATCCGGTCTCATCAAAATAATCAGCGAGAAATACAGCGATAACCTCGTTGAAATAAAGGTGACGCATACAAACACCCTTATTAAGGGTATGTTTAAGGCGGTCATGCCTCTCATCAAGGGAAAACTCACCGATAGGCTTGTCTTTGCATAGACCATAATATCCAATTGTGCATAACTAAGTACTAACTACCTACTACATACTATCTCGTAGCTAGTTAGGTTTGCGGAAAATATACAAGTATTGATACTCATACCCTACCTTAATAAGATCAATTTTTCCTTCTAACACGAACCCCGTTTGCTGTGCCATGGCAACAATGTCTTTGTCGGACTCCATGTGAAACCGGTGTTTTTGTTTTCTTACTTTCCCGTCGTTGCCTTCAAATTTCTCGTTAAACACGGCAACATCGCTGTTAGGCTGCAAATCAAAATTGGCCTTGTATTTCATGTTATCAAATGTAATATTAGACTGTGTGATTCTCTCCTTTGCGTATTTCTGTGGAGACACAATGATAAACGGGTTGGCCGGAGGTAAAATTGGGTCAAACATGTCGCGGTCCACAATGTGCACCACAAGGTTTCCCCCAGACATCAACCACTTGAAGCAATTGGAGAAGAATTGTTGTTTGTTCTTCATGTAATAGATGCCAAAATACAGACATGTAATATGGGTAAAGCTGTTGGGAGAAAACATTTGGGCATTTAGTGCGTCACCATGAATAAATTTGGAATCAGGGTAATTTTCTTTTGCCTTCTTTACCATAAATTCAGATAAGTCTATACCCGTGGCATTCAATTTCTGGGATGTGAAAAGACCTACATGATGACCTGTACCGCTGCCAATATCTAAGATTTTACTCTGTGTTGTAGGTTTTGTGGACAAGATAATTTCACCTACTTCGTAGTCGTTTTTCACATAGTTAAATGCAAGCTGGTCGTATATGTCAGTGTAAAACCCGTCATATAGATCTTGACCTTCCTTTAACACCACCATGTCTTTTTGCTGAAACCCTTCTTTGTTCTCATATCCACTTGTCATATAGCGCAATAGTACAACAATAAAGAGTATGAGAAGTATCACAAGAAGCATGTTTCCACACACAGAGAAGTGGGCGAATGGTGAATACATAGATTTTTTGCTCATATATGTTATATTCATATTTTTTTTGTGCAGAGAGTAATTATTGATGAATGACAGCGAAATAACTGATGTGCGAGAAGTGTCAAACTTCAAGGGGATCACGTTTTCCAAATACAAAAAGTCCGATGTAAAGAAGGAACTTCTAAATAGTTTATGCGACAACAAGCTGGAACACGCTTGTAATTGGAGTGCCGAATTTGTGTGTTCTGCACACTACATTGAGTTATGGGACACGATCATAATATATTATTGTAAGCACATTCACCTTGGTAACCCCAATTTAATACCATACATTGAAAAGCGTATTGAAAATTTCAAGGAGATTATGCGAAATGGATACATTGGAAACGAATTAGCGTTAAGAAACAATACAAAAATCCGTACATTGTTTGCGGAGTTGATGTGTGTGATGTGTGACACGGATAAAAAGCATTCACTTAGCGAGGTAAAAGTGGATAGCAAATATTTTGACGTGACCAATCTCACTGAAAAGTTGAAGGCGCCAAATGTGGGTTATGCCACCAAATATATGAAAGGGAATGACCCAAAAGAGTTTTACATAGCTATCAATGAACTTGCGTATCATCTGTCATCTCAGAGCAAAAACACATTGATGGCGTGTTTTTGGATAGAATGGATCATGGAATTTCGCAGACTGCGAGGTATCAAGAAGCAACCATGTCCATGCGAGAGGCGTGTGTTTGCTAAAGTGGATGACAAGTACCAAACCGATGTAGCATGGCTTGTCTGGGACATATTACTTGATATATCCAAACAACATGACAAACGACTGCACAGATGTGTTTCTGCGCTTGTGTCGTTATACTCGCTGAAATATACATCCAGCGTGTACAAAAAAAGAAGATTCGTTGTTTATTGTGCAGTGTCGCTGATTTCTGAAAGCGTCCGGTTTCCCACCAATATTGTGACAGCCGATACGCAAAGAAAAATTAAGGCTGTGACAAGCAAGATTGACAACATATACAAAGCGATTAAGGTGAACGAGGAATCGCCCAACGTTGATTACATGTTTTCTAATGTGAAACAGAACAATTTGGAGCAAAGTATAGCAAAGATAGACATGTTGAATGATATTGGATCTAATTTCGTGCCGCGAGTGTAGGCTCAATTTTCGGCCTCATCGCTGGAATAATAGTATTCCTCCTCGTCAAGCTCTGTATCTATATCGTCCATTTCCAGATCTTCAAGGACGAGGTCCTCCTCTTGTGTATTGGTTGATGCATCATCGTCAGGAAACGACTGATCACTGCTTTCAACGGTACTTCCACTCTCTTCTTCTTCGTCAACAACGAATCCGTCTTTCAGGTACCCGTCCTTTGTTTTTAATTCCTTGGGCACATTTTGTAACTCGTCCTCTTCCTCATCATCCTCCTTCGCACTGGAAGACAAGTCTTCAAACCCGCCAAATAGGGTTTCGTACGCCTTCTCCCACATGTCGGTTGTAATATCGCAATAATCGCCGGTCGCCTTGTCTTTGCATGTAACTGCACAGGTACCAAAAAACAACAGGTTGTCTGCTGGTGGCGGAAAGTCATACTTGTTTTCAGCGTTTGCTCTTCCAGAAGTCTTCCCGTATAGCAGTAGAATGCGCTTTACACCGCCGAGCTTAACACACCATTCTGCAGCACACTCAAACCCATCGGGCTTCTTGAAACCACATTTCTTATACAATTCGTCTTCGCACAATGTCTTTACTGTTAGACACTTTACGGTACATGATTTCTCTACAAGAATAATACTAGTCATAATAATATGTGTAGCTGAATGAGTTTAAATAGTTTCTACAGGTATTATTATTCTATCATTTCCACAAGATGAGAATTTTTAGTCAAGGGATTTCTTTGGATCGTGTGGACATAGATTCGCTGTCCACATTATTCAAACACAAAAAGAGTATCTCTAACGAGATATATAGCGACGAAGGAATTTATTTGTATAGCAACGACCAGCTGTTTAAAATTGATCATCAAGACGGTGATGTAGATAGTGTAGTCATAGGAGACCACACGGTCCTTGTGGATTATTCAACAACGCAGAGAGAGGCATCTTCGCATATTGCATTGGATCATGTAAATATACAAGTATATAGGTACCAGTTCATCCGCGACAAGTTGAGTATGATCGTAGAAGGTAAGTGTCCAAAAGACAGGTTTATAGTGACTGATATGTATTTTAGATGCGAAAACAAAACGAAGTTAGACGACCCCGTATTGGTAAATAACTTTAATGAGTTCTTATCAGCGCTAAAGTAATCTACAATTAGTATATGTTAAGTCAAATTATACAAGTAACAGTCATATCCATTATTTTCATTCTTGTGGTTGATAATATATATCAATTTCTTAAGGATACCCTCACCATACCCAAAAAACACGATCTTATTCATGTTCCAAATGAAAAATACAAAAAGATATTTGATTTGATCAATACTACCGGCAATGTTGTGGGTAGACCAGGCGGATTGGCTACGTACTCAACACAACAAGACCGGGGCGGAGAGGGAACAACCGATATTAGGGACATTCCCCTTGTTCCCGACACAGCTCTAGGTACGGGGACACCCATAGACAATATCCTTCCATATCCTACAAAGGTAGGCGACCATCAGTCTCAATCCATGAAAAATGAGCTGAAAAACTTTATGAAAAAGCAATTGTCGTCCAACGGGGCTGTTTCTTCAGTGCCTAATTTTACGTGAGTTTCAACATCTAAATGCCAGAGCGACAAATACCATCGCCACAAGCCCTAATGCAAATCCTCCGTGGTGATATTTTTGCATAGTCTGGTAAAGACGAAGCCATGCTTTTGTTTGGTCCGGATTTTGTATGTGGTTGAGCATCCAATCGCTTTTAGGCGTCAGGATGTAGTAAAAATAGTTTGTTAGAAAACTGACCACAACAACAGTACACAACATAGAGAGCGTGCCCAACCGCCTGCCCATATTTTTGTTTGTATAGATGACGAGCAGGGACAACAGGAATCCTAAAAGGTACCCCTGGTAATATATGTTTCTTCTCTCCAAACTGATTGATTCGTACCGACGCTTCAGGTCTGCTGGGAGCTGTTCCTTGTACTTGCGAACAACATCCAATCTATGGATTGCGTTCGTTGAGTACACCATAGACACAATAATAGCAAACGCTGCTAAACAACTCCATCTACACACCATTCTGTGATGTAATATACATACGATAGAAAATAATTATATACGCCAACTGGTTTAAAAGAGTACACAGCATATATGTATTGACTGAAGAATGAATACAACACAAGACTCCTCTTTACTCGCTGGCTTCCCCGAAGTGAAACTTTCTTATGAAATTTTTTCGCATAAGAAAGTTAGTAACTCTGACATTGTCATTGCTATACCGCGCGGACCCAAATACTATGCATGGTTTGTACGACGTGACGCAAGGTGTATATGTTTGCTACTTGAGCTGAACGACCAAAACCAGATAACCCGCGTTCGCGAGACACCGTGTTGCTTTTCGTCGTCGCTGGCCACAAACACCCTGTTTTACGGAACCCTGTACGAACACAAAAAGCAGCCCTTTTTTACTGTGGAAGATTTGTTGTATTACCAAGGCACGAATTTTCAACCCAAAAACTTCTTGTGCAAATTAGAGTGTCTGGCCAACATATTCCGGAACGAAATTCGTCAAGTAAGCTACGGGAAAAAAGTCTGCGTTTTTGGGCTTCCGGTGATGCACACGGACGCGACCCAGCTCCGCACCATGATCACGCGTGACCAAAAGATTTCTCATTTTCAATACAGATTTTTCAGAAAAAACAATATCTTCAAGGTGAAGCCGTACGTGTTTTGGCAACAGTCGCCTTCGTCCTCAGAAACAGATGATGTATCACGATCAAGTGTCCCTCCTCGCATGGAGACGAACGATCGCCGCGACACTACTTCAGAGCGCAGGGCCCGGGGCAGGGTACAATTGCAAACATACGACAACGTTGAAAAGAGACAGAATGGAACACGCACATGTATATTCAAGGTAACGCCTGACATTTGTAACGATATTTATCATCTCCAAGATAGAGGGGGCAAGGAGACAAGCATTGCTTACATCCCGGACTATAAGACAAGCGTCATGATGAACAAATTATTTAGGAACATCAAGGAGAACGACGATTTGGACGCGTTAGAAGCCAGCGACGACGAGGAGGAATTTGAAGATATGCGTGAAGACAAGCACGTGTTTCTGGACCGGTCCTATTTAATGAAGTGTTCGCTCCATCCTCGTTTTAAGAAATGGGTGCCAGAGGAGATCTGCGAGTCGTTTTAACGAGGACCCCCGTTGTTTGGTGTGGCAGGTCGCGGTAGCGATTCTCCTTGGCGCATTATTATTTTTATTTTTTAATTTCTCACGGGTGTATAACATAGAATCAACATGTCTGGGTCAGGCGCATCTATCATGGGATACGGGGATATTGTCCCCAATAGCAATGTGAACGGCGACTATGTAAATGTCACTGGTTCCAATTATGCGGGAAATTTCTCCAGCAACCAAATACCTGTGTCGGCACGCAGTCTTCCCGAACCACCTAGTAATGTGGTGGCTGCGAGCGGTACATGGACAGGACATGGAGGAAGGAGGAGAAAAAGAAAAAATATTGGCACAGTATATAACAGGATGAGATCCGGAAAAAGCACCACAAGAAGATCTAAGAGTGTCAAGAGGCACCACAAGACAGGGCGTCGTCATGGCCGTGTCCGTACAGCAGGAAAGAGGAGGAGCACAAGACGCGTCAGGTCGCGTGGTCGCAAATCGCGGGCAGCTCTGCGTCGGTCAAGGCGGACCAGACGCCGTGCATCCAAGAGAATGCGTGGCGGTATGTATACACAATACGAGAGTAACGTACCCAATACGCCTGGGTATGGTCTCGCTGGCTCTGCCGTGCAGCCTGGTATGTCTGCCATAGCCAATCCTCCTGTGTATGACAGATATGTAGACTGCAAAGACAACTACAATCATTATGCCGCCACACAAGGGAATTAGATTTCCAGGTACATAACAACATAGTGTCAGTGACAATATGTTGTTTCTCGCTTCGCAGCCAGCTGATAATCTTCAATGGTGTAAAGGATTAGGATTATGTTAGTAGACGACTTTGCTGATTACACTATGACTTTTGTACTGTCATCGTTGTTGTTCCAAAAAGCGATCAGTTCATTATTATATCCCATATCGCTACTGATTCCATAAATCCATGTCATAATTCCACCATTATTGTACCATTCACTATTTTGATTATTTTTTTGATTATTGATCCAAGTTGTTAAGGTCTCCCAACTCGGTCCGGATGTGTTACTTACATTTTTACACAATCCACTTCCGCTATCAGTTCCGCACCCAACAACTATTTTTCCGGGAGGAAAAGGGGTTAAGCCTTGTACATTGTTGGCAACTTGTAATTGATAAACAGAAGCACTGTAATAATCGTCGTCGGTAAAAACTTGAGATTCCTGGCTATAAGTTCCTTGGTTATAGTATTGAATATTATACCAATCTATATACTCCCCAAAATTTTGTTCAACCATATAATAAAGATTTTTCCAATTACCATTGGTGTACGGATACAAATATGGACTTTGAGGACTATGACTAACAATACCATCATTTAAATTTTCTTTGATTGCTTTTGACAAATACCCCAAATAATTTGAAATATCCTCATAATTTGGATAGGTGGAAACAGTAGGAATATGTTCAATATCAAGGTCTACATAAGATAACCCGCAATTTTTAGCAATGTTGGCAAGGTCAATACCAAATTTCGTCGCACTACTTTCAATGTTTGTTATATTTGTGCCATCAATGTAATAAGGCGACAATTGATTTGTCCATGTATATGAAAAATCACCATTAAATGAGGTAGCTCCACCCATACTTACTCCTAACTTTATATTTGCCTCTTTTAATTTATTTGTCAGGGTATTTCTCTCACTATCACTGAAATCGTTTATCCAATTAGCAACAGTATCAACAAACTGTGGACCATTAGACCAATTATTGCCTACACCAAGTGTAACAAATTCTAATAAGATGTGTGTAATACTGTTACTTTTAGCAACGTCAATAAAATCACTCATATTTTGATAAGTCATGTAGTAACCTATAAAAGTTATTTGTTTCCAATTAGACCTGGACGTCGTCATATATACATATTACGGAAAATAAAATAACCCGTATAACGGAAAAAAATGATCTACTTATCCCGTGGCGCGTATAGGCAGTGAAAGAACAGAACAGAAAAACCAGAAGACTCGCCCGGATGAATTTGTATAGGCCTCTGGTAAATATAG
>ERZ807291.7635-NODE-7635-length-12413-cov-11.890840_pt1 | contig 12413 bp, 9 predicted proteins | sample MGYA00521257_ERZ807291 | MGnify/ENA primary metagenome ERZ807291 (study PRJEB31413, sample SAMN03169783) | marine metagenome | biome: Marine; feature: Water; material: Subsurface seawater | place: North Sea | collected 2011-04-28 | depth 1 m m ...
TTGACATTTTATAATTTGATCATATTTTAGGGGTATCGGCATTTGCATTGTGGCTTGGCCGGAATTTGCTCTCTTGAAAGGCTCTTAAATGAATTTGATGACGAATCACATGCCTACCGCTGAGTTGCAGGCGCTAAACGCGGCCCATCACATGCACCCTTTCAGTGCCCAGGCAGAACTGGCCGAGAAGGGTGCGCGAGTGATCAAATCCGCCGAAGGTGTGTATCTCACAGACAGTGACGGCAACAGGTTTCTGGATGCGATGGCAGGGCTTTGGTGCGTTAATATCGGGTATGGCCGCGGTGAGCTGGCCGATGTTGCGGCGCGCCAGATGCGCGAACTACCCTATTATAACACTTTTTTCCAAACCACCCACGTGCCGGTTATCGCGCTTTCGGCCAAATTGGCCGAGCTTGCTCCAGGCGATTTGAACCATGTGTTCTATGCAAGTTCCGGGTCTGAAGCGAATGACACCAATATCCGCATGGTACGGCATTATTGGGCGATGCAGGGCGCGCCAGATAAAAATATTATTATTAGTCGCAAAAACGCCTATCACGGGTCGACCCTTGGCGGGGCGTCCTTGGGGGGTATGTTGCCGATGCATGAACAAGGTGGCCTGCCAGTGCCAAATATTCATCACATCAATCAACCCAATTGGTGGGCCGAGGGCGGTGATGTGAGCCCAGAGGCCTTTGGTCTGGCCCGGGCGCAAGAATTAGAGCAGGCGATCCATGATTTGGGCGAACACCGCGTTGCCGCGTTTATTGCCGAACCTATTCAGGGCGCTGGGGGCGTCATTGTGCCCCCTGACAGCTATTGGCCCGAGATTCAGCGGATTTGTGATCAGTATGATATTTTGCTGATTGCCGACGAGGTGATCTGTGGGTTTGGCCGCACCGGCAATTGGTTCGGCAGCCAGACGTTGAACATCCGTCCCGACATCATGACCATCGCCAAGGGTCTGTCGTCAGGGTATCAACCAATTGGAGGGTCGATCGTTTCTGACGCGGTGGCGCATGTAATTGGGCAGGGTGAGTTTAATCACGGCTATACCTATTCCAGCCATCCGGTTGCCGCAGCCGTGGCGCTGGAGAACCTGCGAATTCTGCAAGAAGAGCATATCGTTGATAATGTACGGACTGAGGCGGCGCCCTATCTGGCCAACAAATGGCGCGGGCTGGCCGACCACCCGCTGGTGGGTGAGGCAAGCGTCATCGGCATGATGGGATCACTGGCTTTGACCCCGCACAAAGAAAGCCGTGCGAGATTCGCCGCCGATCCCGGCACCATAGGGTATATGTGCCGTGAACATTGTTTCGCCAACAATTTGGTGATGCGCCACGTGTATGATCGCATGATCATCTCACCGCCTTTGGTGATTTCAAAAGGCGAAATTGACCAACTGATATCCCGTGCCACCAAAGCATTGGATGCGACCTATGCACAGGCCAAGGACCAAGGCATGCTAAAGGTTGCTGACGCCCATCCGTGAAGTGAGTGTACGGCAATTCAGGCTCACGCCTCCGTTTTCTGTCGGGGCTCAGGCTGCACAGTGCAACTTTCTGCCCAATCCCGTCAGCATCTCGAGGCAGGCGCTCAATTGATCAAGCGCGACATACTCGTCCGGCTTATGGGCCTGGGCAATGCTGCCCGGCCCACAGACCACCGCCGATAGGCCCAAACCCTGAAATAAACCCGCCTCAGTGCCAAAGGCCACCAAGTCAGCGCTATTGGCACCGGTCAGTTCGGATACCAACTGGCGGGCGGCATTCTCGGGCATCGGGTCAAGCCCGCAGATTTCGGCAATGATCTCGGTGCTGATGTCGGCTGCGGGGTATACCTGTCGCATGGCCGGTATCAGCGTTTCGTGGATATACTGCTGCATATTGTCATTGACAAAGGCCAGATCAGCGGCCTGAACGGGGCGCATTTCCCAATCGACTTCGGCTTTGCCAACGATGACGTTATGGGCCACACCGCCGCTAATGCGGCCGACACTGAGCGTGGTCCAGGGTGGCTCAAACCGGCTGTCTGTTGGCGCACGATTTTTAAGGTGTTCGCGTAGTTCCATAAGCCGCGCGACAAAACGCACCGCATATTCGGCGGCGTTGACGCCCAGATCGGGTGCCGAACCATGTCCTTCAAGGCCGGTGAAACGGGTGGTGTATTCACAGGATCCCTTATGACCTTCGATAATGCGCATCTCGGTTGGTTCACCAATAATCGCAATCGCGGGTTTGATCTGGCGCTTTTTCAATTCGCGCACCAGTGCCAGTGCACCAAAACAGCCGCTTTCCTCATCATGAGTAAAGGCAAAATGTACCGGCTTCTGCAGGTTTTGACTGGCATAAAATGGAGCCATTGCCAGAGTTGCCGCGATAAAGCCTTTCATATCACACGTGCCGCGACCATAGAGCCGCCCGTCGCGGGCCTGCATTTTAAATGGGTCGCTGGACCAGGTCTGGTCGGTTACCGGCACCACATCGGAATGCCCCGATAGCATGATTCCGCCGTCTATATCAGGACCAAGCGTGGCAAACAGATTGGCCTTTGCACCGGTGGGGTCAGGAAACAGGTCGACCCGCGCACCCAAGCCATTCAGATACTCGGCAATATAATTAATCATATCCAGATTACTGTCGGGCGAAACGGTTGGAAAGCTGATCAAATCTGCAAGGATATCGGTGGTGGCTGTAAGTGTGGTCATTTGATCATAAGCTCTCGTGGTCGGTTACATAGGGTTTCTGCGGCACCGTCTTCGCGGATAAGAATCGATTCGGTGATTTCTAGGCCCCAGTTTGCCATCCACAGGCCGGGCATGAAATGAAAAGTCATACCGGGGTGCAGAATGCTCTTGTCCTCAGTTCGGATACTGATGGTGCGCTCGCCCCAATCGGGGGGATAGCTCAACCCGATCGGATAGCCAGCGCGGGCCGCGCGTTCGATACCGGCGCGCTCTAGCGGTCGGGCCAGCGCTTCGGCGATATCACAGGCGCGGTTTCCGGCGCGTGCCGCGTCAAGGCCGGCCTCAAGGCCCTCTGTCAGGGCGGCTTCTGCGCGTCGCAAATCATCCGGGGGTGTGCCTAAAAAAATGGTCCGGCAAAACGGTGCGTGATAGCGGCGGTAACAGCCCGAAATCTCAAAAAACGTTGCCTCGCCGGTTTTGAAAGCCCGCCCATCCCATGTCAGATGCGGTGCGGCGGCATCACTGCCGGACGGCAGCAGTGGCACAATCGCAGGATAATCGCCCCAGATGTCTTCAAAGCCGCGTAGTGCGTCGCCGTAAACCTCAGCTACGATGTCATTTTTGGCAATCCCCGGTTCGACACGCGCAAACAGGCCATCAATGATTTTTTCTGATATCCGCGCTGCCTTGCGCATAAAGGTGATTTCCTCATTCGATTTTATGCCGCGCTGCCAATTGACTAAGGCGGTTGCATCCTGAAGTGTGACGCCGGGCGAAATTTCGGCCAGGGTTTCACCTAGTACCTGATGGGCCTTGGCAGAATAATAATAGTTATCCAGTTCAACCCCGATTCGTTTGGCACCCGCACGATATTCTTGTAACCACCTGGCCAGATCCTGCATTGGATGGCGTTCATTGGACTGTACAAAATAGTCCGCATAGCCGTGTATGCGGTCATCCGACATCCATACCGTGCGCAACGCCCCGTTGGCATCTTGTGACCGGCCCCACCAGACAGGGTCGGAATCCGCAGGTATTATCACCCCTTGGTGGACATAAAACGACCAGCCGTCATAGCCGGTGAGCCAAGCCATATTCGACGGGTCGGTGATAAACAGCATGTCCAAATCGGCGGCTTGCATGGCGTGCCGTGTTTTGGACAGCCGGCGTTGGTATTCTAAGGGCCCAAAAGGTAGGTTTTTGCGAATCATCTGATGGTTCCTAACGGGATACCTTTGCAGTAAACTCTGTGGATTTACTGGTACAGGTCTTTTTACAGTAACAATCCGGTGTCTTTCGGACCTAAAATATCTGTTGATGTGCGTTGCACTGCTTGTATGGTTAAACTGCTAAAAGCTTTCTCGGAGCCGGGGTGACGCCGTTTGCGCTAACAATTCGCTTGTGGTCAAAAAATATGCTCAAATATCCGTCTAAGAGGGCAGAAGACGTTAAAAAACATTGCAAATGTTCGGGCTTCCCGTCTAGGAAGCACTCCAACTGACTGAAGTCAGGCCGAAGTATGAAAATGGGGAGCCAGTTATTGGCAAACATGAAGACCGCGACCGACGCTTTCGTTCAGTTTGAGCGTGTGCAGAAAAGTTACGACGGCATTTCCCTTGTCGTGAAAGATCTTAATTTGGCTATGCCAAGGGGTGAATTTCTGACAATGTTGGGTCCGTCGGGATCGGGCAAGACCACCTGTTTGATGATGTTAGCTGGTTTTGAGACAGCAACTCACGGAGACATCATGCTCGACGGGATATCTATTAATAATATCCCGCCACATAAGCGTGGGATCGGGATGGTGTTTCAGAACTATGCGCTGTTTCCCCATATGACGGTGGCTGAGAACTTGGCGTTTCCGCTTGAGGTGCGTAAAATACCGAAAGCCGAACGCGAGGCCAAGGTTAAGCGGGCGTTAGAAATGGTGCAGATGGGCGCGTTTGGTGGTCGGAGACCGGCACAATTGTCAGGCGGGCAACAGCAGCGTGTGGCGCTGGCGCGGGCCTTGGTGTTCGAGGCCGAATTGGTGTTGATGGATGAGCCGCTGGGTGCGCTGGACAAGCAACTGCGCGAGCATATGCAATTTGAGATCAAGCGCATTGCCGATAATCTGGGCATCACGGTGGTTTATGTGACCCATGACCAGACCGAGGCGCTGACCATGTCTGACCGGGTTGCGGTGTTCGATGATGGCCGGATTCAGCAACTGGCGCCGCCGGCAGAATTATATGAGTCACCGCAAAATAGTTTCGTTGCGCAGTTTATTGGCGAGAACAATACCCTTGAAGGGGTGGTGAAAAAAATCGCAAACGGCGTGGCATTGGTCCAACTTGACGATGGCAAGTTGATCGATTGCAACCCGGTCAACGTCAGTAAGGCTGGTGAACGGACGCGGGTATCTATCCGGCCTGAACGGGTTGAGTTTAATAAAGACCGCCTGCAAGATGGGGCGCATACGCTGACCGCAGAAGTACTGGAATTTATCTATATGGGTGACATTTTCCGAACCCGATTGCGCGTGGCCGGTAATGATGAGTTTATCGTCAAGACCCGCAACGCGCCCGATCAGGTGCGATTGGAACCCGGTGCCCAGATCGAGATTGGCTGGCTGCCGTCAGATTGCCGCGCGCTTGACGCATGAGTGGCGAAAGAGATAGCGCGTTCCGTCCGGAACGTGGCTTAAGATGTATCCGTTGTTTTGCCCGTAACGCGGACACTCTTCTCCAAAAACGGGCTGCATGGGAGAATGCAATGAATTTCACAAAAACGGTTGCCGCGACAGCGGCGCTTTCAATGGCTGCAGGTGCTGCGATTGCAGGTGGTCATTTAGCTAATGAAATGACTATTGTGTCTTGGGGTGGAGCCTATTCTAAGTCGCAATTGAAAGCCTATCATGAGCCCTATTCGGCAATCACTGGAGTGACCATACTGAATGATGACAGCTCTAGCACTGCTGTTGCAAAATTGCGGGCAATGAACGAAGCGGGCAACATAACTTGGGATGTGGTAGACGTAGAAGCAGGCCCGGCTATGCAATTGTGTGATGAAGGTTTGGCGATGGAAATCGATCCAGACACCATGTTGGCGCGAGCGCCAAACGATGTATCTGCAGCAGAAGATTTTGGCGATATGCTGGTGTCTGATTGCTTCATTCCACAAATTGTTTATTCGACAACGTTTGGTTACCGTACCGACCTCGTCGGTGACACCGCACCAACCAGCGTCTGCGCCGTATTTGACACAGCCGCCTATCCTGGCAAGCGGTCGCTATTCAGCGTGCCGATTAACACAATGGAATGGGCATTGCTTTGCGATGGTGTTGCAAAAGCAGACATCTATGACACGCTGGAAACAGAAGCAGGTCAAAATCAGGCCCTTGCCAAGCTGGACACCATCAAAGATGATGTGATCTGGGTTTCCTCAGGCTCTGATACGCCACAGCTTTTGGCGGATGGCGAAGTAATCATGGGCGCCACTTATAATGGCCGTCTTTTTTCGTTGATCGAAGAGCAAAAGCAGCCAGTTGCAATGATTTGGGATGGTCAGGTTATGGATCTGGATGGTTGGATCATTCCAACTGGACTGAGCCCTGAGCGTCAGGCGCGCGCGCTTGACTATATCATGTTTGCTACCGATACCACTCGGTTGGCTGATCAGGCGAAGTGGATTAGCTATGGCCCAGCGCGTAAATCATCTGCACCATTGGTCGGTAAACATGCTGATTTGGGCATCGATATGGGGCCACACATGCCAACATCGCCAGAAAACCTGTCTCGTGCGTTCCTCATGAACTACAGCTTCTGGGCTGATTACCGCGATGATCTGGATGCCAAGTTCCAGGCATGGCTGGCTAAGTAAGCCGCAACAATTGGGAAGGGCCAGATCGGCCCTTCCTTTTTCCTTGGTTGATTTCACACCCCAGCGATATTGAGCATAAAATGAGCGCTTCGACCGACACTGAACCGATGCTTGCGGCAGACGGGTCCCCCCTTAAAAAGAGTTTGGGACGGGCGTTGCGGCGACAAAAAATCCGGGCGCTGCTTTTGATTGCGCCGCTTTTAATTTTTGTTTTTATTGCTTTTATTCTGCCTATCGTCTCAATGTTGTTCCGTTCGGTTGAGAACGACATCGTGGCAACGACGCTGCCGCAGACCGTCAGTGCCTTGCAAAACTGGGATGCGGAATCTGGCGCGTTGCCGGACGAGGCGGTCTATGCCGCCTTCGCATCCGACATCAAACTTGCGGCAAAGGCAAAAATTCACACCAAAGTTGGACTGCGTTTGAACTATGAGCAGTCCGGTATTGCATCGCTGTTTAAAAAAACCGCGCGAAAAGCCAAAAAATGGGATATCGAAACCGATGGCCCGTTCAAGGAAAAGCTGATTGATGTTCATAAGGGCTGGGCCAAAATTGAAACTTGGCAGACGCTTAAGGTGCACAGTTCCAATTACACAAGCGGCTATTTCCTGAACGCGGTGGACATGCGCAAAACCGTTGGTGGACCGCAGTTTCAGCCCGAAGATAAACAAATCTTGCTGACGCTTTTTGGGCGCACGTTGTTTATGTCGCTCGTCATCATGGGCTCTTGTTTGTTGCTTGGCTATCCGGTGGCGTGGCTGCTGGCCAATCTGCCGATGCGTCATGCTAACCTTCTGATGATCCTTGTGTTGTTGCCGTTCTGGACCTCCTTGCTGGTGCGCACATCCGCTTGGAAAGTGATGTTGCAACAACAGGGCGTGATCAATGACGTTTTGGTGCAACTCGGTCTTGTGGCCGATAGCGCCCGTTTGGTGATGATCAACAACGAGACCGGCACCATCGTGGCGATGACACATATTTTGTTGCCGTTTATGATCCTGCCGATGTATTCGGTGATGCAGACCATTCCCCCCAGTTATGTGCGGGCTGCCAAATCCCTTGGCGCAACCGATTGGACGGCGTTCTGGCGGGTCTATTTCCCGCAATCGGTTCCAGGTATTGGTGCCGGGTCGATTCTGGTTTTTATTCTGGCGATTGGATATTACATCACGCCTGAAATCGTGGGGGGCACGAAGGGCGTGTTTATTTCCAACCGGATTGCCTATCACATTCTGCGATCTTTGAACTGGGGGCTGGCGGCTGCTTTGGGCACAATTCTGCTGGTTGCTGTACTGGTCCTGTATTGGGCCTATGACAAGATGGTCGGCATTGATAACGTCAAACTTGGAGGGTGAGGTCATGGCTGCACTTACTGTGATTTCACGCAAACCTATCCCCTTTGTGATAGCGGCCACAGCACTTGTTGGTGCCCTGCTTGGTGTCTTGATGGGTATGTCCATGGGAAGTGCCCCGCTCGGGCTTATTGTCGGCGCAGTGATATCTGCCGGGCTGAGCTATGTGGCGACCACGGTATTGTCTGAGGAAAAAACTGCGCGTTACGCGCTGATTGCTGTCAGCTTGATCGCCGGTGGCTATTTCCTTGGGTTGGTCGGTGCGGTATTTGGCGCGTTGTGGGGGTGGTTCTTTGGCTGGTTCACCTTCTGGCTGTTCGAGGGGCGCTACCGGGCGCGTCTGCACCCTTATCTGACCCCTGGGCAAGTACTTTGGCACTATGCCTTCAGAATCATCTGCGGGCTGATCTTCGCCTTTCTGATTATCCCGATTATTGTGGTCATGCCGCTTTCATTCAACGCGGAAGATTTCTTTACCTTCACCCCTGAAATGCTGCGCTTTGACCCTGCCGGGTATTCTTTGAAGCATTACAGAGATTTCTTCACCAACCCAGAATGGCAACGCTCCTTTAAAAACTCGTTGATTATCGCCCCCATCGCGACCTTGGTGTCCGTATCGCTGGGCACATTGGCTGCGATTGGGCTGAGCCAGAGCCATGTGCCGGCAAAGCGGGCGATTATGGCGATCTTGATTTCGCCAATGATTGTGCCGCTGATCATTTCAGCGACGGGCATGTTTTTCTTCTATGCCGGTCTGGGTAATTTTCTGGAAGGCCAGTTGGGATTGGATAAAAGTCTGGTCGGGTATATCAAGGTCGTGCTGGCGCATGCGGTTTTGGGCATTCCATTTGTCATCATTACCGTGACTGCCACGCTGGTTGGTTTCGACAGCTCGCTGACCCGTGCTGCGGCCAATATGGGGGCAAATCCGGTCACCACGTTTTTCCGTGTCCAGATGCCGTTGATCCTACCGGGGGTGATCTCTGGGGGCCTGTTTGCTTTTATCACCTCGTTTGACGAGGTTGTGGTGATTATGTTTGTTGGTTCAGCCGGGCAAAAGACGCTGCCCTGGCAGATGTTCACCGGGCTGCGCGAACAGATCAGCCCGACTATTCTGGCGGTCGCGACGATACTGGTCTGTATCTCGATCGCGCTGCTGATGACGCTTGAATTGCTGCGCCGGCGGTCAGAACGGTTGCGGGGGCTCAGCCCGGGCTGAAACTGTGCCGTCCGGGCGTTTGCGACCGGTCAGTGCCGTGTATAGGCCATAAGACCGCGTTTTTTGTATTGTGAGAGTATGGACCTAATATACTGTACCACCAGCAGCATGGGATTCAGACGCGGCCAGACCGGGTATGCCATTTTAAAAAGGACATTGACCGATGATGGATGACACAGATTACAAAGCGAAAATGCAAGAGGTTCAGAAAGAGCACCGCCGCAAGACATCGCAAGCGCAAGATCCCGATCGTGGGCTGGTCTTGGTCCATACAGGCAAGGGCAAAGGCAAGTCCAGTTCGGCGTTCGGAGTGATTATCCGCGCCTTGGGCTGGGGCCAAAAAGTTGCAGTGGTCCAGTTCATCAAAGGCAAGTGGGTGACCGGTGAGCGGCGGTTTTTTAAAACGATCGAGGATCAGGTCAGTTGGCATACCATGGGCGATGGCTTTACTTGGGATACGCAGGATCGCAACCGCGATACCGAGGCCGCACAGGCCGCGTTTGCAAAAGCCTGTGAGATGATGTCGGGCGGTGAGTTTGATCTTGTGGTGCTAGATGAAATCAACATTGCCATGCGCTATGAGTATTTGAGCGTGGATCAGGTGCTGGAAGGTCTTGAGGGGCGGGCGGCTCGAACCAGCGTTATTCTGACAGGTAGGGATGCCAAACCTGCGCTGTGTGATTATGCCGATCTGGTGACCGAGATGACTGAGGTGAAACACCCGTTTCAGGCCGGGATCAAAGCCCAGAAGGGCCTTGATTTTTAGGTTATATTTTGACGAGTTATCCAAGATTTCAGATCAGCCATGCGAGGGCTGTTGAGACCAGCGTTAGAGGGCTGTTGTATCCGGACTGAGAACAGCTGTGCGGCTATGGCCCCAATCTAAGGCAGTAAAAATGGTCATCGCGCGATTGAGCGCCCATCCGAACGCCATCTGGATGTGTCGCAACCCATTCAAATCCGTATTTTTCATAAAATCGGATGGCACGATAATTTTCTGTATCAACAAAGAGCTCAAGTTGCGCGATTTTGGCGGCGCGCGCTTCTTGAATAACGCCTGACATAAGACACTGGGCGGCGCCTGTCCCTTGGTATTTTGGTCGGACAAAAAATGGACCGATCTGTGCGCGATGGCGTGTTCGTTCAAAGAGTTCCGGACGGTATCCACAGAACCCCACCAACGTGTTGTGATAAAAAACGCCGCGTGTCGTCCCAAAATTTAAATGGGTCCTTGCGCGGTCTTTGGTGGTTTTCAAGGCTTCCTCTGGGGTGATTAGAAACCCAAGAGGGAAGTCTTCTACGCCCTCTAGTTTGAGGGTTTGCCATTCAATGGCATGCTCGGAAGTCAGTTTTCTGAAGGTGAATGCCAAGGTTATTAGACTTTTTGTTAAATATAGTCAAAAATCGTAACGGATTGCTAAAAGGTGTCAACGCCTCGTTGTCTGCGCAATCACCGATTATGCAGGCCGTGGTAAGGGTCAGCGTTGAGCGCAACACGCACCGCGCATTGTGAATGCTGGCAGTTGAGGCCGCACTACTTCTGCCAAGTCGGCAGTGGGTCATACCCCAACTGCAATAAAACATGTGGAACATCCACGAATACCCAGTTTTCCACCAGAAGCTCATTTTCACGCCGCCACCAATCACAGACGCGCATAAAAACCCGTTCGTAGGTTGGGCCTTGCCCCAGGAATGGTTTGACGTTGATACCCGTCAAAGATGGCCAGCCTCCCGAGCAGGTGTAATTGCCCTCACCAAATCTTGTGAAATGTTTTGTGAATCCGTTATTTTTTGACCCGCCTGACCATCCTTCGAACTGAGATTCAAACGGAACCTGAAAGGAAGCGAACTCATCCACACCAACAAAGGAACCAAACGCTCCTGGGCCATACCACATCATGTTTTTATGCCAATAGGGTCGCCACGCCTCATCTTTTGTTGCCAATCTGGCAAGCATGTCCGTGACAATCTGAAAGCTAAGCTGTCCCTCGGCAGGGTCAGGGGCCGCGATGAGGACACCATCCCGCGATGCAGGCCCCTGGATTAGCCCGGTGTAGCCACGCGAATAGCCAGGACCCATATTCAAAGGCCATTGATTACAGGCAATCATTAGTTCTGGGATGTCGAGAAAGATATAGCTTTCGACGGCTTGACCATTCTGTATGCGGTGGAATTCACCATAGCGTAAGTAACACAGTGTTTTTGTCGCGCTCAGACCAATCCAATCCTTTGCAAATTGCCCGACATAGTAGCCTGTTGCGCTGATCCAACTTTGGCCCTCGGACTTCCCAACCATGAGGATATCGTCGCGCCGATAGAGCCCTTTAAATGAATCTTGGAGCGGCAAGAGAAATTCACTGAGGTAGGCATCTGCACCTTTCAGCTGATTGAACGGATGGACAACATTAATCTCTGCATTCTGAGCAAAGAAAGTCGCGACATTGGAAGAGAAGTCTCCCGGATGGTTAAAGACTTCTGAATATTTTAAATAGAGTGAACGATCATGTATCGGCATGATTTCCTCCGTTTGAGTCGAATGAATTTTGAAACAGCTCAGGTTAACTGTGAACCGGCCCCGCCCGCACTCTGGCAAATGGAATTCGACCGGGACGTCTCGATCTTACCGCTAAAAGACGCAGAGTTGCGTTGCGGGAAAACGATTGAGTCGAGAGAAGGCTCTTGCGTCCCATATGGTCACACTAACTCAGTTCATGCCGCAAACAAGTGATAATAATACGGCCAAATCATTCTGATTGTCGCTTACAAGCCAGTCCAAGGTTAATAATCCGTTTGGGCTTTGGAGCCAGTGAAAAACAATTTTGCGAAGGCCTCACATGCGCTGTTAACAAACCGTCAGCGCGCTTGGCCACGAGGGTTCGGTGTATATGGTATGTCCAGGACGAGCCAGACCCCCAAAATTATTGGTTTTGTTGTCACATACACATGAGGATCACCAGCAGTGCTGAAACCCGCTGGAAATATTGACCTGCGCCGAAAAAGCCAAGACCTTATGGTGTCGCTAAGTCAGTCAAAATTCCGCCTATTTGGAAAAAATATCAGACCTCAGCAATCGTCTTGCCGCTTTGGTTCAGGCCGGCCGGCTTATTGGCGTACCAGCCTCTCATAGCTTTCCGAGATGTCGCGTGTCAGCGCGCCGACCTCAAAGTTATACTCCCCGATTTGTCCTACCGGCGTAACTTCTGCGGCGGTTCCGGTCAACCAACACTGCTCGAAACCCTCTAATTCTTCGGGCATGATATGACGCTCGTTCACCGTGATACCGCGCTGTTTG
>ERZ807291.7653-NODE-7653-length-12390-cov-7.238103_pt1 | contig 12390 bp, 12 predicted proteins | sample MGYA00521257_ERZ807291 | MGnify/ENA primary metagenome ERZ807291 (study PRJEB31413, sample SAMN03169783) | marine metagenome | biome: Marine; feature: Water; material: Subsurface seawater | place: North Sea | collected 2011-04-28 | depth 1 m m ...
ATGAAATGATAAATCAGCTACTTTTGGAAACCAATGGGATTAATGCGACAGAACCTTAATTTACCCTTTATCCAACTCCGTCAAAAAAGCTTCAGCGCGTTCCAAGTGAGCATCCAGCTTGGGACCTTCCATCTTTTTAGCGAGGTTTACCATCATGCCCATTCGTCTGTTTTTGCTAAACTCCTCACTATTCACATGGATAAAGCGCCAGTAGAGCGCATTCCAGGTCTCGCACCATTCCCCTTTTGTAAAGTCACTCATTTTCAAAATATAATTACTTCCGCTGCAGTAGGGCTTGGTGGTCATTAGTCCGCCATCTGCATATTGTGTCATCCCATATACATTGGGAACCATCACCCAGTCATATGCGTCTACGTACATTTCCATAAACCAGCGGTGGACCTCATCAGGATCAAACTCGCAGAGCATCATAAAGTTACCGAAAAGCATTAACCGTTCTATGTGGTGCGAGTAGCCTGTTTTTAGCAGTTTTTTTATGGTTTCGTCTAGCGGTACTATACCCGTGTCTCCCGTCCAGAAGCTTTTTGGTATTTTTCGAGAGTAGCCAAAATGGTTGGTGGTCCGCTGCTTTACACCTTCTAGGGAATATATGCCACGTATAAATTCTCGCCAACCCAATATTTGTCGAATAAATCCTTCAAGGCTATTGAGCGGGAAGTTGTGTGCCTTGTGTGCCTTGAGCACTTCGTTTAGGACTTGCTTTGGGCTTAGCAATCCGATATTGAGCATAGGAGTCAGTACGGAATGCCAGAGCCAATGCTCCTCTTTTACCATGGCATCTTCATAGTCACCAAAAAACTCAAATCGTTCGTGAATGAATCGTTGGAGATGAATCTCTGCATCCTTATGAGTGACAGCGTAATAGCATTGTTCTACGGCTCCATAGTTGTCCGAGAAGTAGCTTTCCACGTACTCCTTGGCACTAGTGACATATTCGTTCGTAGTAGGCAATTCTACTTTGGGGACATTAGTACCTTTAGGTACTTTCTTTCTATTATCGGTATCAAAACTCCACTTGCCTCCAACGGGCTTTTCTCCATCTTCAAGTAAGATGTTATACTTCTTGCGAGACGCTGTATAGAAACTGGCCATAAGGTAGTTTTTCTGATTGCTGAGTATCTCACGTACTTCATTTTCAGCATTGATAAAATTGGGGTTGGAATAGCGCAATAAATCTATTGCATACTTTTTTGCATAGCGAGTGATTCTTCGTTCCAGTAAATAATCGTCGGTGTAGTAGCAATGGATTTTATTTCCTATTTCAACTTCCAATATTTTATCAATCCCCTTGTAGTCTGATGATTGAATATACCGTACTTCAGTATTACTTGATATGTAATCCGCATAGTATTTCATACTCGCTCTATGCAGCACGAGCTTCTGCTTGTGGAAAGAATATTGTGTAAAGTAGAGGTCGTCTTCTACGAGATATACGATATCACAGTTATTTACTACCAGCGAATCTTGGAAGAGTTGATGCGGGAAAATGAGTCCTATTTGTTTCATACAATGATGATTCCTTCAGTTGGACTTCCAATTTCTCGATGTCTATTTTCTTGGTGGCGTGTGCCAATGAGTAGAGCTATAAGTGCATCTACTTGGTGCCAGTTTTCTGGTTTTTTCACCAAAGTGAAAGCTTCTTTCTTTGTTAAGTCATGTAAAAACAAATCTATATCTTTCTTATAATGAATGCTTTGTACTATTTCTGACTGAAAGAATGCAGGATATATTTCATGAAATGTAAGATTTCTTAGTGAAGCTTTTAAACTCATTGCTCTAGCAGTTAACCCACCCAGAAACATGGGAGACATTGCTTTGGTTTGCTTATCTGCTTCTCGGTAATGATAGCTTTCTCCCTTACCGTAGTAGGCACCTGGTAAACTGAGTGGTGCATCCAGATAGATGATCTCTGCTTGTAGTGCTGCTAACTCATCTGTAAGCCATGCATCAGCATCTTTTTTCTTTTGCACTTGGCTGAAGTAAATGGTATTCGTCTCATAATGAGCAATCACCGTATTGCCGCTTAACTTAGCTCCGTAATCTATACCTACTATCTTAGCCATAGTTTTCTATAGGTTCCTTCTTTATCATAGCGTTCTGCTTGTCCTTGGGTATTGAATTTCCTGAATGGACGAGGATCGTGACCTACTCCGGCGATGTACATCCAGTTGCCGTAATTACTTGCTGGGTCATAATCTATCAATTTGCTTTCTAGGTAGGCTGCACCCCATCGCCAGTCTATGCCCAAGTCGTGTATGAGGAAGCTGGCTACATTCTGTCTGCCTCTGTTACTCATCCATCCGGTAGCGTTGAGTTCTCGCATATTGGCATCTACTAAATCATCACCCGTTTCACCATTGGCCCATTGCCAAAAAACGTGTTCAGTTGTACGAAAGGTGATTTCCTTTCTTTGTATGCCGCCTTTTTGAAAAAAGGAGTCGCCATGAATTTGCAATTGCAGTTGGAAGAAGTCTCTCCACAACAATTCAAAAATGAGCCAGTAAGTAGATGCGTTGGAAACTACGCTTGTTTCGTACCGGACAATGTAGTCAAATACAGGGCGGGCCGACACGTTTCCTAGTGCTAGCCAAGGACTCAGTCTACTACTGTAGTCTGTGCCTACCATGCCGTTGCGAGTCTCTTTGTAGGTGGCTACTAAATCACTGTCATTGAAGTAGTATTTCAGTCTGTTTAGCGCTGGATTTTCTCCGCCTCGTAGTTCAAAAGAGATAGAGTGTTTAGGTAGATCAGGTAAATCTATAGTTTCGGAGTAGCTGCCGTATTTACCAACTTGATTCTTAAATGGGGTAAATGTCTTGGGCATTTTCGCTAGTTCAAAAGGGAGGTTGCTCTTATCTACTAGAGTAAAATCATCAAAGGGATAAGTATCGCCAGTGTGAAGATGCAAGATAGCCTTTTCTTGATGTTGTTCTTCGGTACCATACAGTTTTAGGTAAGTGAGCGTTTTGCCTTCTAATAAGTGACTCTCTTCGAGTTCTTTTATAGTGTTAAATGTTTGAAAATCAATACCCAATAGATTCAACTTAGCTGCTAGTTCCAATAGAGACTCTTGGAGGAAATCTTTTCTTTTAGCACTAACCCAAGGGAAGCCGAGGGGGTGCTCAGTAGCATACTTTTCTTGGTGAATATAAAAAGCGGTTACGCTATCAAATTCATTCACTCGAGAAATTATCTCGTGATCAGATACCCGTTGGTCGGTCCTAAACCAATGGACTAGATGCCTATTTTTTAGTTCGTCTACAGCGTTCACTACAGTATTTTACTTCGTCCCAATTTTTCTCCCACTTCTTTCTCCATGTAAATGGCAATCCGCAAAGTGCACAGCGTTTAGTGGGAAGGTTTATTTTTTTATGCATTGCTTATATGGATTACTGCATTGCAGGCTCGAGTGTTCGCCTTTTCGGCGAATGTAACAAGAACAAGTCCTAAATCAGCCAGTAGCCAAACTGCTCATTCCTCCATCTACTCCTATGATTTGACCACTCATCCAGCGTGCTTTATCGCTGATAAGAAAATTGGCCATATGTGCTATATCCTTAGCTTCGCCTATTGCTTTTAGCGGGTGACGTTGTTCGGCACCTTCACGTTGTTTTTCATTTCTCAGAAGTTTTTCTGCAAGAGGTGTATCTGTAAGACTAGGGGCTACGCAGTTGACACGTATGCTAGGAGCAAGCTCTGCCGCTAGTGCTCTAGTAAGACCTTCCACTGCACCTTTGGCGCCAGCTATACTGCTGTGAAAAGGCATGCCCTTTTGCACTGCTACGGTACTAAAAAGGAGTATGCTTGCATGTTGTGCTTCCTTAAGGTTGGGAAGATAGTTTTGGATAGTCTTTACTGCACCAAAGTAGTTAACATTCATATCATGCTGGAAATCAGATAGTTTTAGTCCTCTGAATGGTTTTAGGTTAATGCTGCCTGGGCAGTATACTAATGCATCAATTGCTCCTTCTATCGCTGGGAAATTTGGTGTTTCTTCAGATATATCCAGTCCACCTTGGTTTCTGCTGATAAGTATGGTTTCGGCACCCTCAGCCTTCAGTTGCTCATTTAAAGCGGCCCCTATTCCTGTATTTCCTCCTACTATTAGTACACGTTTTGTCATACTAGTTAAACACCTATTTCGCCTTTTTGTTTAGGTGTGCTAATGTGAACATTGTTTCAATTACTTCGTTAGACTTGTGTAGACAGTGGATAAGCAAAAGGTCAATATTGTATGGTTTAAACGTGATTTACGACTAACGGACCATGCTCCTCTGCTAAGAGCGGCTCAAGACGGTATACCGGTCATCTTACTCTATATTCATGACGCTAGCTACATTCATGATGAGCATTACACTGCTCGCCATTGGCAGTTTGTTCGAGATTGTCTGAAGGATATGGCTCGAGAGCTGAAAATTTATGGGCATAAGCTTCTTGTACTTGAGGGGACTACTCTGGAAATCCTTCAGTTTTTGCGCGCTAACTATACTATTCAGCATATTTACTCGCATCAAGAAACCGGACTAAATTTCTCCTATTCCATTGATAAGAAAGTAAAAGAATGGGCGGATAGTGAGCGCATTGTCTGGCATGAGTTTCAAGGAAATGGAGTAATAAGAGGGGTGAAAAACCGAAAAGACTGGGTAAAGAAGTGGTATACTTATATGCACACTTCACAGATAGTCGTTGATTGGAGTGCAGTTAAAACGGTACTTCTAGAAATGGATGTATTTTCTCCCAGTTATTTTAAGGAATTAGATATAAACGCCAATATCCAAAGAGGAGGAGAGAAACGTGCTCAAGAGCTGTTAACGAGTTTTGTAGATGTACGATCCAAAGAGTATATGTACCACATCTCTAAGCCTAGTCAGAGTAGGAATTCTTGCAGTAGGCTGTCTCCCCACCTTGCATGGGGTAGTGTCAGTGTCCGTCAGGTGTATCAAGCAGCTCACGGAATAAAAGAGAAGGGCAATAAAAGAAATCTAAATGCTTTTCTATCTCGGCTGCGATGGCATTGCCATTTTATCCAAAAATTTGAGCAAGAAATAGAAATGGAGTATGTACCGCAAAATAAGGCGTACACCTACCTCAAACGAGAGCCTAATCTCGAGTTTATCAAGCGATGGGAGAGTGGGACCACGGGTGTCCCATTAATAGATGCGTGTATGCGATGCGTGTGCACCACTGGTTATTTGAATTTTAGGATGCGAAGTATGTTAGTGTCTTTTCTGACTCACGCACTTTTACAAAACTGGGAGGATGGAGTGCATTTCCTAGCAAGGCAGTTTACGGATTTTGAGCCGGGGATTCATTATCCACAGTTTCAGATGCAGGCTTCTGTTACTGGCATCAACACCATACGCATTTACAATCCAATAAAGCAGTCTAAGGAGCATGACCCAGACGGTATTTTCATTAAAAAATGGATTCCAGAGTTGGTTAATTTCCCAAAGGAACACATCCACGAGCCTTGGAAAGTAAATGAAATGGAGCGGGCGCTATTTGGTATCCAAACGGATTACCCTGCTCCTGTAGTAGATGTGACTGAAGCATTAAAGGTCGCAAGAGCAGAGCTTTGGGGAAATAAACGATCAAAAGAAGTAAAAGCTGGTCGGCAAGCGGTACTGGATAAGCACATTATTCCTGGCAAAAAGAAGCAATAAAAAAGGTCCTCGTACAGACGAGAACCTTATGTAACTTCTTTAATAATGAACCCTAATTCAAATCCTCAATTATCTGGAGACTCTCGTATACATACGGGTCTTTTGATATATTTTTTATCCAATCACTGTTGCGTTTTTTACGAGAATCCTCAGTGTTTATTACTTCCAAATCAGAGGGGATATTTTCTACCTTAAATCCAGGAAGTTCAAGCTTAGAAAGTACTTCAAATTTTTCGCCTTCTTTTTTATCTTGCTCTTCTTGCTTGGTGTACGATACTAGACTTAACGGATAGGTTTGGTCTTCGCGTTCTTTTTCCCATCTGCGGGCATTTTCTTCAATCAGATTAAATGTTTCGTTTTTCTTAACGCGGTTCTGACTTTTTTTAATGACCTTATTATTGATAGCATACCGCTTAGCATCGTACGCTGAACTTGGTATTTGATCCCATTCCATGGCGTATTCATTCTCTTTTTCACCTGTTTGAATAAACATATAGTTATCTGGTAGTAGTACATCTGAGCTCACGCCTTTCAGTTGTGTAGCATCTCCATTGATCCTATAAAATTTTTGAATGGTAAGCTTTATACTTCCAAGATCAGGGACGTCCTTACTGCGTATGGTTCTATTCAGGTCAAGAAAACGCTGTACCGTACCTTTACCGTGGGTAGATGAGCTGCCTACTATTACTGCCCTATTGTAATCTTGCATAGCTGCAGCCATAATTTCAGATGCCGAAGCACTGAATTCATTTACCATTATGACTAAAGCGCCTTCCCACTCAGCACCTGCATACCTATCTTTCAGTACTTCCGGTTGTCTTCCTTTTTCCTTTACTTGAACTATGGGCCCTTCATCAATGAATAGGCCACCCATTTTTACAACGTCATCCAATGAACCACCGCCATTATTTCTGAGGTCTAGGATGATTCCTTTTACACCAGCAGTCTTCAGTTTCTCTATTTCTATCTTTACATCCTTCCAGCTGAAATGCCCTCTTGGATTTCTGAAGTCAGCATAGAAGCTTGGCAAGTATACATAGCCTGATTTCACATTGTCTTCATCGCTAATGATCAGCGACTTAGCATAAGTTTCTTCCAACACTACTACATCTCGAGTAATGGTAATGTCTTTTTCAGACCCGTCAGGTTTACGTACGGTCAGAGTTACTTTAGTTCCTTTTTTTCCACGAATGATTTTCACTGCATCGTCTATTCGCCAGTCTACGACGCTTACAGCTTCTTCTCCTTCTTGTTTCACCTTTATGATGAGATCTTGTGCTTCTAGCTCTCCTTGCAGCGATGAAGGTCCCCCCGGGATTATATTGGTAATTTTAATATAACCGTCTTTGTCCTGTAGCTGAGCACCTATACCTTCCAGCTGCCCACTCATTTGGATGTCAAAGTTTTCTTTATCTGCTGGAGGAAAGTAATTCGTATGCGGATCGTATATGCTAGTTAGACTATTGATATACAAGGACAACCTATCCTTTCGCTCAAGGCGTTTGAGTCTTTTGTAGTAGTCTACGTGAGTCTTTAGTACACTGCGTCTAACAGAAGCTTCTAGACTGTCCATTGAAGTTGGAGTGATGGCAGTGTCACTATTTTCTATTTTTTTATCCTGCGCTAGCTTATCTGCATATAGTCTGGCTAGTACGCTGTATTTTAAATATTTCCGCCATCGCTCTTTTAGCTCCGCTTCAGTATTTACATACGGAATATCATCACTAAAGTCTACGGTCTCTTCATGGGTAAAGTCAAATGGTTTGGACAAGATATCGTTGTAGAAACCTTCCGTTAGGTTCAGTCTCTGTTCTAAAATATTTAGAGATTTTTCAAAGAGCTCATAGCTTCCTGCTTTTGCTTGATCATCTATCTGTAGCTCGTATACCTTCAGTTCATCCACGTCAGACTGCAGTAGCATTCGCTTATTGGCATCTATATTTTTGAGGTATTGTCCAAATACCTTTTTAGAAAAGTCATCATTGATTTCTACGGGATTGTAATGAGCTGCTTGTAAGCTGGCTGTTATCGCACGCAATAGCACATCCTCTCCGGTATTTTGCTGCTTTAGATAAAATCCAAAGGCGACAAAAACCACAGGTGCTAGTAGAAAAAATGTATTTCTTATCTTCATTGAGTATATTTTTATGGGTGGTCTTTACAAAAAAAAGGACCGACTTATTTAGTTAAACTATATCTGCACCAAATTAACGTAATTTTTGCCGAGGTGTTTCATTTGGCGGTAAAAACAAAAAAAATACCGACCAACATTCGTTGATCGGTATTTTTCCATTAAGTTTTTAGCAGATGTACTAGTACATTTCGAAAGAGGAGAAGAAGAATGAAGCTTCACCAGCTGCATTTTCATCGCTATCACTTCCGTGTACAGCATTCGCATCTATAGACTTCGCATATTTAGCACGGATAGTACCTTCAGCTGCTTCTGCAGGGTTAGTAGCACCTATTAGCGTACGAAAATCTGCTACAGCATTCTCTTTTTCGAGTACTGCAGCTACTATAGGACCAGATATCATAAAGCTTACTAAGTCATTGAAGAAAGGACGCTCACGGTGTATACCGTAAAATGCTTCTGCTTGCTTCTTGCTCAGTTGAAGGTACTTCATAGCTTTTAGCTTAAAACCTCCTACTATGATATCGTTTATAACGTTACCAGTGTGGCCATTAGCTACTGCATCAGGCTTAATCATTGTGAATGTAATGTTTGACATTGTTTTTTTCTCTCTTAAAAGGGCGGCAAAAATAGCTATATCTCTTTCTTTTTACGAGTTTTGTGACAAATAAAAGCAGTGCAGGATACAATAGTTCATACTCTAGAAGACCTACGGGCAAGTTCAGGAAAGATAGTCATAACCACTCACCACAAACCAGACGGTGACGCAATGGGCTCTAGTCTTGGACTCTATCATTTATTAAAAAATGCAGGGATTGATAGTCAGGTGATTACGCCAACGGATTACGCAGAGTTTCTTCATTGGCTGCCGGGCAATGACACGGTCGTGGTACATGAAGCTGATAAACCAAAAAGTAAGGAACTCATAAATGCTGCGGAATATATCTTCTGCTTAGATTTTAATGCATTGGGTCGAATCAATGAGATGGGAGACTACATACAGCACAGTGATGCTAAGATAGTGATGATAGATCACCACCAAGACCCACAGGATTTTGACCATGAGAGATTCGTAGAAATAGGAGCGAGCTCTACTTGTGAGCTTATTTACAAGTACGCGCACAAACATCTGGATGCCAGTTATATGAATAAGGACATGGGTGAGTGCATTTATACAGGGCTGATTACAGATACAGGTTCATTTAGATTTGGGAGTACTACGAGCAGCACAATACGTACGGCTGCAGATTTGATGGATATAGGTGTAGTACCAGCGACTATTTACAATAGACTTTTTGACCAAAATAGGCTGGACAGACTGCAATTACTGGGTTACTTCTTAGCGAATAAAATAGAGCTTATAGAAGATGGGAAAGTGGCATTAGCTCACTTTACATCTGAAGAGCTCAGCAGGTATAACGTAATCACCGGAGACACAGAGGGATTTGTAAACTACGGCTTGAGCATCAAAGGGGTTCAGTTGAGTGCGCTTATTATAGACCGGGACTACTTGGTGAAAATGAGTTTTAGAAGTACAGATGTATTCCCATGCAATGAGTTTAGTGCTGAATTCTTCAACGGTGGTGGCCACAAAAATGCTGCCGGGGGTGCGAGTGAGGATTCGCTTGAAAATACATTAACCAAATTTAAAGAATCCATAAAATCATATAGATCCTATTTAGCATGAGACACCTAATTATTATAGCTGCTTGCCTTGTTTTAGTAGGGTGCAGTAAAAAGGAATTACGACAGCTTGGAGATATAAGCTATGATAGGCTTGGAGAGGTTTGCCAAGACAATAAGTGGCATTGGCTTCTGGATATAGAAGCGACTAACTCTAGAGATTCAGTATACTTAGACTCACGTGGGCTAGGTAGAAAGGTAGAAATAAATAGCAGATCGCTGGACACAGCCAGTCACCTATACCAGCTACTGGCTGAGACGTGCAAAGAAGATAGTCTGTACATAGAGCTTACAGCAGTTGAGTTTTATGGCTCTCTGAAAGGTGAAGTGCCGAAGCACTTGTCTGATAGTGAGCGTATACATGTAAATGTATGGATGCGTGACAAACTTACGGATATAGGGTATGTATCCTTTAAGCAGACCTTTGAGCAGCAGGTAATGGCGAGTTATACCCAGCAAAATAGGTGGAATGCTACGCTTGATACGAATACGCAGATTTACTATGAACTGCTAAAACGAAGTGAATCTAATCAAGAGAAGTTTAACAAGGCTAAGGTGAAGTATGTGCTGAAATCACTAAACGAACAAGTCATAGCATACAGTAAAGACGGAGACCCATTTGTATATGATATTAACGATAAAGCTGTAATTGGAGGAATTCAGTTTTTAGCCAAAAAGCTAAAAGTTGGCGAGAGCGCTAGAGCGCTAGTTCCTTCAAGTCAGGCTTTTGGGGCATACGGAAATATGAGAGTTTCAGGGTATACACCGGTAGTATTGGAACTGGAAGTATTGGAGCATATTCAGTGATAACATACCGAGCGATATCACATACTTGGCAGAAGTTAAGGGGGCTGCTGACTAAGGGGTATAAGAAGAAGTACTACGCCATGGTAGTGCTCAGTCTAGCGAGTGCACTTTTAGAAGTAGTGGGGGTGTCTATCTTACTTCATACAATACTCTCTATTCTGAAGCCAGAATTTATCCAAGATAATGTGCTTACTTCTTTTTTATATGATGGGCTAGGAATCACGGATAACAGGATGTTCATTATGGTTATAACGAGCTTGCTATTTATCTTGTACGTCTTGAAAAATGTCCTTTTAGTGCAGATGAATAAACGTCAAGTGAAGTTAGCTTTTGAAATCACCAATCATATCTCTGGCGTTCAGTATAATCACGTAATGAATCAGAACTTAGCCTACTTTAAGAGAAGACCTTCTGCAGAAATCATCAATGAGTTAGTCGCAAGTACGTTTTCGTTTTCAGAAGGTATTCTGATTAATAGTGTTATTTTTTTATCAGAGGTTGCAGTTATTATTCTTTTGCTTGGGGCTATTTTAATTTATAATCCCTTCTTATTTCTATTCACCTTTTTATGCTTAATACCTTCCGCACTTGTATTGATGTATGTCAGTAGAAAAAGGCTATGGATGCGCCTCAATCAGTGTCGGGATTGCTGGTAGTGGCAGGATCTGTATCGTCTGAGCTTGAGCCGGAAGAGAAATGGCGTAAGCTGATGAGTTCTAAAGCACTTAGATGGCTAATGCCAAAAAGTTTCAGAGTAAGTAATGATGAAATAGTACCTGCTAAAGAGGAGCTGATTAAAATGGTTCCCTTGTGGTACAATATAACGTGTCCTGTTCAGATTATTCAAGGAGGTCAAGATAGATTAGTGCCGGCTGGGAATGAAGATTATGCAGAAAAGATGCTCGTAAACGCATCTTCTGTTCGGGTATATAGACTGCCAAAAGAAAATCATTTTATACCTTTTACTCGACCAGAATTACTCTCCGAGGCGTTACTTCGATTTTAATCTGATTTCAATTGTTATTTTGGACTCAGACCAGCTGAAAACGGGTGGCCTAAAAGAATACCCAAACTCATGTTTTTGGGCTTTTATTCAGCTTTCTTCTTTTACTGACGTCTACTAAAAATCGGTTAGCGAGAAGTTTTCTACCTAGCAGCACGGAGTACCTCATCTTTGATCGGTCACTTAAATTGAAGGTGGTGGTAAAGGTTTCACCTTTTAGCTCAATACGCAGCTTAACCTGGAAACGCAATGTTTCTATGCCGTTGGAGCTGCGTACTTTTTTTACCTTGTATTTCTTAGTAATGTGCTTTTTACCTGTGTACAGTTTGTGACGTGGATTTAGGAGGGTGAAGGACAGCACAGTGTCTCCTTCACTATCTTCCTTTTCTTCTGCATAGCAGCAATCGATAGCGCTATTGTACGCTCCGGTATCCGTTTTGGTACGTAATTGTGAAATGTTTTTTTTGGGGATATTTATATCCTCATGCATTCCTATTATTTCCAGTGATTTATCATCCATCGTTTAGAGCCACCTTTTTCTTTTGAATAAGTATAATATAAAGACTACGACCAAAAGCATTAATCCAAGAACCGCAGGATATCCCCAGTTAAATTGAAGTTCAGGGATGTATCTGAAATTCATCCCATAAAGTCCTGCTATAAAAGTAATGGGGATAAAGATGGCTGACATAATAGTCAGTAGCTTTATCATCTCATTCAGCTTATTGTTTTGTTGTGCAAAATGTAGGTCCGAGAGGTTTTTAGTGTGCTCAAGCTGTCGACTAAAAGAGTCTATACTGTACTTAGCATTGTGACTGATGGAGTTGAATAGTTTCTTTACTAAGTCTGAGAGCAAATAGAATTCAGATGCGGTAATACCTTCAAGCACGTCTCCCGCTGCTCGGACATCTTTATGTGTTTGTAGCAGCTCCTTTTTTGCGTCGTGTAAGTTGTGTAGACCTACTTCTTTGTAGTCCTCATTAATACTTTCTTCTAGTTTTAGTAACTCCTCTTCTGACTCGTCACTGATTAGTGTATATTGATCTATGAGCGCATCACAGAGTAAAAAGAAGAGGTAGTCT
>ERZ807291.7654-NODE-7654-length-12387-cov-6.885744_pt1 | contig 12387 bp, 3 predicted proteins | sample MGYA00521257_ERZ807291 | MGnify/ENA primary metagenome ERZ807291 (study PRJEB31413, sample SAMN03169783) | marine metagenome | biome: Marine; feature: Water; material: Subsurface seawater | place: North Sea | collected 2011-04-28 | depth 1 m m ...
CTTTCCTGTTTCCAGCACTTTGCTTATCCGGCATCTCTGGATAGGACACCAAAAAATTATTTTCATCAATTAAATTGAACACATAATGAGTTGCCCCCTGGGGGATCAAACCAATGATCTGATCTTCTTTAATCTCTGCAGATATGACAAACCATTCCTCTGCTTTCTTGGATCCATTCAACGTGTAAGCAATCTGTCCTTTAATCACCTTGGCACCTCTTTCTTTAAATTTTGCCCATACTCGATTCTTGCTTTTACCATGTGCCAAAGGCTGACAAATATTTTCTTTATTTGGCAGAAAACCTTTGTAACGTGGATTGTAATATGGAAAGGATGCATCCATCCGGTTTAATTCATCAAACAATTCCTTTCTTAATTCCTCAGCTTTGCTCGGCATAGCGTCTGCCAAATTTTCAGTCTCCTCAATATCAACCCTTTGGGGATTCTGCGGGAAATTTTTGTAAAGTTGAAAAAGCTGTAACTTAGGGCGTTTAGGCATATAATTATAGATTAATTTCCATCCGTTTTTTCGGATGGTTGACTCCTGAGCAACTCCATGAGGGAAGTGCCAAACCATGGAGTCTCGAACCGAACCTCTTTCATACCTTACAAGTTTAGGATCTTGTGGTTCAAGGCGGAGCATCTTGCTAAGATCACAACCATCTAAAAGTAATCCAGGTGGCTTGGGGGTATCAGTCCAACTAAGTATTGTTGGATAAAAATCCAATCCATTTACCATCACCTCACTTTCCTGACCAAATTTAATATCAGGCCCGCAAACGATATAAGGTACGCGTACACCACCCTCTTCTAAATTTATCTTCCCCCTATCCAAAGGAAAATTATCCGTAATAATTTCACCCGGCACTTTCTCCATCCCACCATTGTCAGAGGTAAAGATAATGTAGGTATTTTCGATCAGCTTATGCTCAGGCCAGCGCGGATCATCAGTGTGAGAAAGGTAAGTAATAATTTGACCTACATAATGATCGAACATTTCCACCATCGCACAGTAATATGGATTTTTTTGTCCATCTAGATCCCAACCATTGGGGTCTATGGGAAAATCGACACCCAATTTATTACAGTATTTTGCTAATAGTAACTCACTTCGAGTGTGGATTGGGGTATGAACTAACCATGCCGCGTAATATAAGAAAAAAGGATTCATTTTATTTTGCTCGATAAAACTAAGAGCATCGACTGTCATTTGATCTTTCGGATATCCATCTTTATCCAATCGGTAAGGATCATCTTTTGCATCCGTCGCAAACCCGGTAAGGCGATGTGGTCTCATTGCACGACTTTCCCCAAGGTCATGTTTGGTGAAATCAAATCCTTGATCTTCAGGCTGGGGAAATGCGTTGTGGTTGATGGCCATGTGCCACTTCCCGGAATGCCCAGTTTTATAGCCATTACCTTTTAAAGCCTCTGCGATGGTAACTTCAGAAAGCTTCATTCTCCCACTATACCAGGGATCCATTATTGGGTGAGCATTCTTATTATAAGGTGTAGGAGGGTTGCCTCCTACCACATGAGTTTTTTGGATTATCGCAGGATGGCGCCCGCTCATAATAGCAATTCGGGAGGGTGCACATGTAGGTGCTGCCGAATATCCGTGACGAAATAGAACTCCTCTTTTTGCCAATCCATCTATATTCGGTGTTTCCATAGGTGATGGCTCGTCGATGTCATAACATGATACATCCTGCCAACCTAAATCATCAGCCAGAATAAGAACAATATTAGGACGAGCGGGTCGGTCTTTGGAAGTCGCTGATAACTTAAGCCAAAAAAATGGTACTAAGAAAATGAGATATAGGCTAAATCGGTTCATAAAGAATAGAAAAGTAAGATTTTAAGGCATGAATTGAATTCATATTCCTTGTCAGGTCTTCTTCCAATCGCATAATATCTTTAAATGAAATTCATTCTTCCTCATCTCCTCTTGGCTTCTGTTTTTATTTACGCAAAAAAACCTAATATAATTCTCATCTTAACCGATGATCAAGGTTATGGAGATGTACAGGCTCATGGACACCCTTTTCTCAAGACACCAAACATAAATCAACTACGGTCCGAAGGCGTAAGTTTTGAGAATTTTTATGTCAGCCCTTCCTGTTCACCGACCAGAGCAGCCCTGCTTACAGGAATGCATGAATTTCGCAATGGAGTCACCCACACAATCATACCCAGACAGCAGCTTCATCCAAAAGCAGTAATCCTTCCCGAGCTCCTAAAATCGGCTGGATACAAAACTGGGTTCATCGGAAAATGGCACTTGGGTAATAAGCCCGGGCCCGAACAAAGAGGATTTGACTGGTGTTCTACGAACCAAGGTGGACCACTAAAACATTTTGATGCCACTTTTGTCCGTAACCGTAAACGAATAGAGACTAAGGGATACCGGGAAGATGTCTTTTTTGATGAAGCAATGACCTTTATCAAAGAGGCCAAATCCTATCCATTCTTCTGCTACCTTTCTACCTACTCGCCTCACACTCCACTCGATGCACCTAAAAGCTTTATTAAGCCTTTCCGTAAAGCCGGACTTAATGACACTCACGCAACCTATTTGGCAATGATTGAAAATATTGATTTCAATCTTGGGCGATTGATGAAATTCCTCAAGGAAACCGAACGGGACGAGGATACCATTATTCTTATGATCAATGACAATGGCGTAACCGAAGGATTGGATATTTATAATGCCAAGATGAGAGGTCCAAAATGCTCGGCATGGGAAGGTGGTACCCGAGCTTTTTCATTTTGGAGATGGACTAAGAAATGGAAGCCAAAAGTTATCGATAACCTGACTGCTCACCTTGATATTTTACCAACACTTTGTGAATTGGCTGATGCAAAAATCCCTAAAGAATTAGAACTTAAACTTGAGGGTTTTAGCCTGATACCTCTTCTTGAATCGAATATGAAAACGAAGAAATGGAACCCAAATCGTATTCTCTATCATCATGTAGCCCGATGGCCGAGCGGATTTGCCCACAAACATAAATACGCGATGGCCGGGGTAAGGCAGGGAAACCACCTTATGCTAAGAAGCAATCATTGTGGGGATCCTGATTGCCTAAAGCACATGAGTCAGTGCATGGCTCTTCACGCTATTGAAAAAGGCCGTACCGTCCATACGTACTCGAACGGAACCGCTCAGTTTCACTGGGGGCTTAGTCCGCGAGATCGATGGGCATTATATGATGTGAAAAAAGATCCTGGTTGCCGTAACGATCTGCATAAGCAAGAGAAAGATCTCGTAGTTCATTTATCACAGAAGTATGAAAAATGGTGGTCAGCCACATACCCTTCGATGATTCAAGCAGGTGGAGACTCGGGAAACCCCGAACAGGGTAAGCGGGCGTCCCAAAGAGATAAAGACTGGAAGAAAAAGAGAGAGGACCCCGCAAAGTAAATCAATTATTTACCCAGCGAAGATTTCTGAATGTTGGTACTTTTCCATTCCACGAACCACCAAGCTTTTTCGGTTTTGCGTCCGACCCTCTCCCTGGTCTCAAGGTTTCAGCCTCTCTCAAGCTTAATTCCTTAATTCCATCCCAAGCCTGAAGGGATTGCCCTTCCGCATTGGTAAATGCAGAACAATCTAATTCGACTTTGGTGTAACGCCCTGCCCCTTCAATGGAGATTTCAGTAGCATAGGAATCGATACTGACGACAAATCGGTTGGCCTCCTCGGCAAAAACATCGAAACTAAGCTTTGCCTGACTCGGAGCCTTCCACACTGGATCGTATATCTTATGCGTGCTAATTCCCAACTTTGCAGACTTGTAGCTAAACCATTCCTTTTGCCAATCATCCTTAAAATCTTCAATCAGTTGCTGAGGCTTCATCGATACAAGTGACTGCGATGCCTTCATTTCAGATGGGCTGACAACTTTCATCAAAGAGGAAAGAACAAAACGGTCTGCGGTATACTCGCCATAATAATAACCGGCTCCGGAAACAGGGTTAAGTAACTTGTAAGTCACATTTCCATAGACCCATAATGGCATCGCAGTAGAAAAAATCGGGAGTTCCGCACTCCAGTTATCTCTGAGTTTACTCGCTTTGACATGATGCCAAAAACGATTTTTTGTGTTAGTGGAATTATCTTTTAGCCCGTCAATCTGTCCTTGTTGAGTGTAAAACAAATCAACAGATAGAATCTCCGATTCATCAATTACCAAAGTAGCTGTAGGTATTTCTCCCTTATTCAATTTTAAATTTAATTTTGGATTTTGAGGAAAAGAGAATGAATTCTTTAAGTATTGATCAAACCAAAGCTGGGTAGCCACTTCATATTCTGCAGTATCCTGATGGTTATGATGAGGAGAAGAAGTGATTCGCCATTCCTTTGATTTAATCTCGTTTATCGCGGTCTCGAGATCATTAATACGCCCATGGAAATCATTCGATGGACTCAGGAAAATAATGGGACAGGTGATTTTTTTTAAGCTTGGTGGATCGCTTACCGTGGCAAGATGTAATTGATTACTTGAATAGCGATCGCTTATGCCTCCGCAGGAAGGTGCTGCTGCTTTAACTCTCTTATCGCTACCCGCAGTAAGTACGGTCAACTTCCCTCCCATGGAATGGCCGTAAACTCCAATTCTCTCAGAGTCAACCTCAGGTTGTTGTTCAAGAAATGTAAGTCCTCGGCGTGCGGCAATAGTGATTAAAAACCAGGAATTATTTCGCGGAGAAACAACAGGATCTAGTGTCCAGTCTGCAACTGGAATCGAAGGAAAAGCATCCTTTCCAAATCGACTTGGTGCGTGATAGGCATCCAACGCTCCCCAATCGGTCGTAACTTTATATCTACTATCATTTATTTCCCCATCCCAAAAGAGTTTAACTTCGCTGGGTGAAACTCGATACTGAGGAGCTGAAATACGTCCGGCCCAAGCGATTGAAAGTGTTGCGTAACCTCGTTTCGCATTTGTCAGGGGAGCTTTATAATCAGCGTATTGTCCTCCCCCATGCATCTGTAAGAGCCCGGGAATATTCTTGGAACCTTTAGGAAATCCAAAAACCCCGGCCATCATGGCTTTATTTCCTTTGAAATAGCCTATTCTATAGCGTACAACTTTGAGGATCACGCCATCTTCCTCCCACTCTTTGAGTATCTCGACTTCGAGAGGTTCCTTACGGGGATCAAACCCTTTCCACATTTCTTCAAAACCTTCAGGAACATTACCCTCCACTATAACTGGTAAAGTTTCTTTCGGAAGGGCTTTAATCAAATGCAAGAAGCATAGAAAAGAAATTGGGAGGATTTTTTTAAAAAACATCAGTCCTCAAAAACAAAAAAGTAGCCTGATTACAATGAAAGAGAAAGAATTTAGTAAATAATTTAGAAATCACGATTGGCGAATCAGTAATTTTCAGATACGAAAAAGAAATGAATGAAGTAACGATTAAAGGGGAAATAAAATTCGTGGATGAAGTCCGCGAATATGGAAGCAACGGATTCCGCAAGCATCAAGTGGTAGTGGAAACAGGAGACGGAAGGTGGGATAATCCTGTACCTGTAGAATTTACCAAAGACGCAATCGAAAAGAGCCAAGGGTTAAAAGTCGGCGATAAAGTTTCAATCGATGCACGAGTTAACGGCAGGGAATGGACCGGTAAAGACGGAGTCGCCAAATGGTTCACTTCGATCAATGGATACAAAGTTGAAACAGAAGGTGCGAGTAATCCAGTATCAGAATCGCCTGACAGTTCTTCATTCGACACTTATGACGAATATGATGACGGTGTGGAAGACGATGTCTTTTAGGTCTAATCCTGCCTTTCAGAAATAACTACTGCAACTTGTTGGTCACCAATTTTCATGATAACGGTAACAGGAAATGCTCCTTCTGGCACAGAGGCAGATGAAAACTTACCACTATCTTGTTGATAACTTAACCAACTAGGAAGAGGAGCTCCAGACTCCATTGTAACCTCGACGGAAACATCAGTCTTCTTGGTTATCGAAGAAATTTCTGTAGGTAACTCAAAAGAAAAACCTGCCCCTTGAGTAGTGGTTGTCTTAGGGACGGAAACAGCAATAAGCCCAACGGTTGAAGAATCTGGTGTATCCAGCAGATCAACAGTCAAACCAGGGACATTATTTGATGAACCTGTATCGGTTGGGCTAGCGACTGGAGCAGGGCTAGGTGTAGGCTCGGGTGGAGTTGAAACCGTTTCTGTAACTGGCTCTGGAGAAGGTTCGGGCGCAGTTGGTGTCGGAGAGGATGTTGGGGTTGGGGTTGGGGTTGGGGTTGATTCAACTACAGTTGGCTCAGCTGTTGGCGTAGAGGTGACCGGTAAGGGGGAATTTATTAATGGTGGAACTTCAGGCACAATATCTTCAGGAGTGAAAGGCGTAGAGCTTACATTAGTTGTCAAGGAAGGATCAACGGAAACAACATTGTTCTGAGCAAGTTCCACAGTTACTAATGCAGTTTTTTGTTCAAATGGTGACGCTTCAATAATTAAAGTACCAGGGTTGTAAGTAATTGAATAATTGGATGGAATAAAATTCGGACCCCGAGCTAAGTTTGGGACAATATCATAAGTTCCGAGACCCGCATTTTCGTTTCTTCCTTCACTAAACATAGATACAAAGAAAATTTCTTCACCACCTTGGAGTCCATTGACCTCAAACGCCTCTTCATCTAGAATAGCTTCTCTGCCGTAGGTTTTAATTTCATCTTTAGCTTTTACATACAAAGACGCCGGTTGGATCGTTACTGGTGCAGTCAGTTTATTTAGGACAGGAATAATGTAATTACTTGCCAACCCTCCTGAACTTTCGGACATGTCCTCTAATGTGATTGCACTTATATACTTATCTAGTTCAGCAACATCTTTAGAGCTCGCAGTGGCTCCACTGAAATTTAATTTTTCGCCCTTTACTCCGGTGCTGATTATTATGTCAGCCCCAGTAAGGGTCTCACTTGTGTCATAAATGCGACTGGCACTCAGACCCACAGTCTTTTTACTTATAGTAACTGGTGCATTAATAGAATCTAGACTTGGTAAGTTGTAGTTACTAGCCAGCCCGCCTGATCCGTCGACAGCATCTGTTAGAGAAATTGTATCGATGTACTTATTTGCTACCGCTACATCCTTGGAACTCGATGTCGATCCTATGTGCGTCAATGTTTCTCCACCCACCCCGGTGGTGATGACTACATCACTTTCAGTAAGATCAATCGTTCCATCATAAATTCGTTCAGCAAATAAACCCACGGTCTTGGGATTGATAGTCACCGGAGAATTACCTGCATTTAAAGTAGGTAGTTTATAGTTCGTCACTAAACCTCCTGATCCATCAATCGCATTCTCCAAGGAAATATTATCGATGTATTTATTGCTTGCTGCCACATCCTTCGAACTCGATCTGGCTCCCCTGTAGCTCAATGTTTCACTTCCAACCCCAGTATTTAGAGTTACATATCCTGTCAAATCCATATCTGCATCATAAATTTTATTTGCGGATAAATTTACCGTCTTCCGAGAAATCGTGACCGGGGCATTAACGGAATCTAAACTGGGTAATTTATAGTTGCTATCCAATCCTCCTGATCCGTCCGTGGCAGCTCTTAAAGTGATCGCATTAATATATTTATTGGCTACTGCCACATCCTTGGAACTGGATATTGTTCCCGAGTGCGTTAAATTTTCAATGCCTATTCCGGTGGTGATGGTTACATCAGTTCCAGTCAGGTCTGCTGTTCCGTCATAAATACGGCTTGCACTCAGCCCCACAGTCTTTTCAGTTATAGAAACTGGTGCATTAATAGAATCTAGACTTGGTAGGCTGTAGTTACTAGCCAGCCCGCCTGATCCGTCGACAGCATCTGTTAGAGAAATTGTATCGATGTACTTATTTGCTACCGCTACATCCTTGGAACTCGATGTCGATCCTATGTGCGTCAATGTTTCTCCACCCACCCCGGTGGTGATGACTACATCACTTTCAGTAAGATCAATCGTTCCATCATAAATTCGTTCAGCAAATAAACCCACGGTCTTGGGATTGATAGTCACCGGAGAATTACCTGCATTTAAAGTAGGTAGTTTATAGTTCGTCACTAAACCTCCTGATCCATCAATCGCATTCTCCAAGGAAATATTATCGATGTATTTATTGCTTGCTGCCACATCCTTCGAACTCGATCTGGCTCCCCTGTAGCTCAATGTCTCACTTCCAACCCCTGTCGTAATTCTTACATCAGTGCCAACTAAATCCATGGTTCCGTCATAAATTCTTTCTGCACTTAAACTTACGGTCTTCTCATTAATGGTCACAGGGGCTTTGATCGGATCCAAAATCGGTATTTGATAATTACTAGCTACGCCACCCGATCCATCCAACGAATTCTCTAAGGTGATATTGTCGATATACTTATTACTCATCGCCACGTCTTTCGAACTCGCGGTCGCTCCGCTGTAATTCAAAGTCTCACTGCCTACTCCCGTAATCAGAGTTACATATCCGGCCAGATCCACTCCAGCATCATAGATTTTACTTGCTGATAAACTAACTACCTTCTCAGTAATGACCACCGGAGCATTACTCGCATCCAACGCTGGTATTTTATAATTACTCGCCAACCCACCGGTGCCATCGGTTGCATCGACTAAGGTGATCGCATCAATATATTTATTGCTCACCACCACATCCTTAGAACTCGCGGTCGCACCACTGTAATTCAAAGTCTCACTTCCCACTCCTGTGGTGATAGTCAAATCGCTTCCAGATAGGTTTATGCTTCCATCGTAAATGCGACTCGCAGATAAACCGACTACCTTCTCAGATATGGTCACCGGTGCATTGATCGCACCTAAAGTAGGTGTTTGATAGTTACTGGCTAATCCTCCCGATCCATCAATCGCATTTACCAAGGTGATCGCATCAATGTATTTATTGCTCACCGCCACATCCTTGGCACTCGCGGTCGCTGCACTGTAACTTAAAGTCTCACTACCCACTCCCGTACTCAGGGTTATATAACCGGTCAGATCGACTCCTGCATCATATATCTTGCTTGCGGACAAACCAACCGTTTTCTCCGAAATGGTCACCGGTGCATTGACCGAGTCTAAACTCGGCAATTTATAATTACTTCCCAAACCTCCCGATCCATCAGTTGCATCCACCAAAGTGATCGCATTAATATATTTATTACTCACCGCCACATCCTTTGAACTCGCGACCGCTCCACTGTAATTTAAAGTCTCACTTCCCACTCCCGTTGCGATCGTCAAATCTCCTCCTGTTAGATTTATGCTTCCATTGTAAATACGACTTGCCGATAAACCGACGGTCTTTGCTGAAATGATCGCCGGTGCATTGATCCCATCCAAACTCGGCAATTTATAATTACTTGCCAACCCTCCCGATCCATCAGTTGCATCCACCAAAGTGACTGCATCAATATATTTATTACTCACCGCTACATCCTTTGAACTCGCACTAGTTCCGCTATGACTCAAAGTCTCGCTGCCAACTCCTGTTGTAATTGTTACATCAGTACCAATAAGATCGATTGTCCCATCATAAATACGGCTAGCAGATAAATTTACCATCTTCTTACTAATCGTTACCGGTGCATTGACGGCGTCTAAACTCGGATTTTGATAATTGCTACTTAACCCTCCTGATCCATCTATCGCATTCTCTAGAGTGATCCCATCTATATACTTATATAATATAGCCACATCCTTCGAACTAGATGTGCCTCCACTGTAGCTCAAAGTCTCACTCCCCACTCCTGTTGTGATGGTTACATCATTGCCAGTAAGATCGATTGTTCCATCATAAATGCGATTAGCGGATAAATTCACAGTCTTCTTAGTAATCGTTACCGGTGCATTGGAGACATTTAAAATCGGTTTTTGGTAATTACTGCTTAATCCTCCTGAGCCATCCGTTGCATTCTCTAGAGTGATCCCATCTATGTACTTATTTAATACCGCCACATCCTTCGAACTGGATGTGCCTCCAGTATGGTTCAAAGTCTCACTTCCCACTCCTGTTGTGATTGTTACATCATTGCCAGTAAGATCGATTGTTCCATCATAAATACGATTGGCAGATAACTCCACAGTCTTGGGTCTGATCACATTGGATACATCTGCATGGAGTAATAATTTATAGTTGCCAGCATCCGTACCGCTTAGAGCAAGTCCGCTGAAACTCACCCTATTTGCGAGCAATACATTCTTATCATTAAATTCAGCAGAGACTGAACCTGAATTAATTAAAAGATCATCCCCAGAGTATGGACTACGATCAGTTGAGCTACCTAATGCAGAAGAAACCTCATTTTGTAGTACAGCAGTTCCAAAGATTTGTGCGTTAGGATTCCCATCGTAACTTTTATCAGAACTTAACAATCCAATAACGTTAAGCTCTTTTGTACTAATATTCGCCGTGGTGGCGGTTTGATCTGTTATTGCATAATTATCCTTATCCACTCCACCGTAACTGCTGCTCAAGTTCACCGTCTTACCTGCAGCCACATTCTTATCTGTAAAGACACCCGTGGTGGTCACTGTCACATCATCACCTGTTATCCAACCAACCGCACCGCTCACATTCACAACCACATCCGTTAAACTATTATAAACTTTGTCATTTGCAGTAAGCCCACTGATCGTAATGGGTTTGGCCGTGATATTCGCGGTGGTGGTCGATTGATTAGTAATCGTATAGTTATCTTTATCAGAACCTCCATAACTGCTGCTTAAATTCACCGTCTTACCCGAACCTTTGTTTTTATCTGAAAACGATCCGGTCGTATTTACTGTAACATCATCTCCTGTTATCCACCCACTTGCTCCACTTGAATCAACTCCCACTACAGTTGTCTGATCATAGATCTTATTACTTGCAGTGATTCCACTGATCGTAATCGATTTCTCAGTGATAGCTGCTGTGGTACTGCCCTGGTCTGTTATCGTATAATTATTTTTATCCACTCCTCCATAGCTACTGGTTAAAGTAACCGTCTTACCTGAACCTACATTCTTATCTGAGAAAAGACCAGTGGTTGCGACCGTCACATCATCACCCACGACCCATCCGCCTGCTCCACTCACATCAATTCCTGCTGTTATTGCCCGGTCATAAGTCTTATTGTTAGCGGCGATGCCACTCACCGTAATCGGTTTGGCTGTAATATTCGCTGAGGTGGTGGCTTGATCTGTTATTGCATAATTATCCTTATCCACTCCACCGTAACTGCTGCTCAAGTTCACCGTCTTACCTGCAGCCACATTCTTATCTGTAAAGACACCCGTGGTGGTCACTGTCACATCATCACCTGTTATCCAACCAACCGCACCGCTCACATTCACAACCACATCCGTTAAACTATTATAAACTTTGTCATTTGCAGTAAGCCCACTGATCGTAATGGGTTTGGCCGTGATATTCGCGGTGGTGGTCGATTGATTAGTAATCGTATAGTTATCTTTATCAGAACCTCCATAACTGCTGCTTAAATTCACCGTCTTACCCGAACCTTTGTTTTTATCTGAAAACGATCCGGTCGTATTTACTGTTACATCATCTCCCACAATCCACCCGACTGCTCCACTGACATTCACATTCACATCCGTTAAACGATTATAGACTTTATTGCCTGCGGTTATTCCACTGATCGTAATGGGCTTGGCGGTTATATTTGCAGTCGTGCTTGTTTGGTCGCTGATCGTATAATTATCTTTATCAGCCCCTCCATAGCTGCTTGTCAAAGTAACCGTCTTACTTGAACCTACATTCTTATCTGAGAAAAGACCAGTGGTTGCCACGGTCACATCATCTCCCACAATCCAGCCACTCGCTCCACTCACATCCACACTGGCAGTTGTTAAACGATTATAAACTTTATGATTCGCATTTATTCCACTGATCGTAATGGGCTTGGCGGTAATATCTGCAGTCGTGGTCCCATTATTAATCCGATAATTCCCGGCTGCGGCACCAGTTAAATTACCATTATTTAAACTCAAAGTAACCGTCTTCCCTGCACCTACATTCTTGTTGTTAAAATTTGCAGGATCTGCACCAAGAGAACCCGTATCCAAGGATACAACATCCGAAAATAAAATCCCGTTTAAAGTACCGTAATTACTGATGGTGGCATCGTTTGAAGCATCATAGACTTTATTTGATGCGGAAAGTCCGGAAATCGTTAAGAGCTTTTTGGTTTTACTTAAAGTTCCGTTCACATAGGAGATATTGTAATTATTGATATCAAAAGTGCCACCAGTCAAAGCACTTGGCGTAATATTGTAACTGTCAACATTGGCGGTGGCCAACTCACCACCTCCTGCAGCGGTTAAAGTTACCGAGCCTACCGACTCTCCGTTTTGTAA
>ERZ807291.7655-NODE-7655-length-12383-cov-11.396901_pt1 | contig 12383 bp, 9 predicted proteins | sample MGYA00521257_ERZ807291 | MGnify/ENA primary metagenome ERZ807291 (study PRJEB31413, sample SAMN03169783) | marine metagenome | biome: Marine; feature: Water; material: Subsurface seawater | place: North Sea | collected 2011-04-28 | depth 1 m m ...
GCCTCTAGGTATTTCTGGTACATTCAACTTCATGCTTGTATTCCAAGCTGAGCATAACATCTTAATGCACCCATTCCATATGGCTGGTGTTGCTGGTGTTTTTGGTGGATCATTATTCTCTGCAATGCATGGTTCATTAGTAACATCGTCTTTAATCCGTGAGACTACAGATTCTGAGTCTTCAAACAACGGTTACAAATTCGGACAAGAAGAAGAGACTTACAACATTGTAGCTGCACACGGTTACTTTGGTCGTTTAATCTTCCAATATGCTTCGTTTAACAACTCTCGTGCTCTTCACTTCTTCCTTGCTGCATGGCCTGTAGTAGGTATTTGGTTAACAGCTTTAGGTGTTTCAACAATGGCATTTAACTTAAACGGATTTAACTTCAACCAATCAGTAGTTGATTCTGAAGGTCGTGTAATTAATACATGGGCTGATATCATCAACCGTGCTGACTTAGGTATGGAAGTAATGCATGAGCGTAACGCTCACAACTTCCCACTTGACTTAGCTGCTGGTGAAGTTTTACCTGTTGCCTTAACAGCTCCTGCTGTAAACGGTTAAACTATCGGAATTAGACTAGGTGCGCATGTGCCTGGGATTGCATAGTGTATCTTCCAGCTAGAGGTACCGATGTCTAACAAGAAGTTTTTAGGATTCTGAAGAAGTCGTTTTGTTTTAGGATAATTGTAATCACTTGCGCCTAGATATAATGAAAAAGAAGGAGTACTAAATATGAAAGAAAAGATAAAGGAAACCAATGGCTACGCTATAACTCTTGCAATCATTATGGTAGTTATGAAAATATATAGGTTTTTTAGAAACGAACCGTAACACAAAGCAATTCGTGTAAATTTTTAATCTACAGCACATGCTAATTAAAAAAAATCAGTAACAAAGTAAAATATTACTTTGTTATTGATTTTTTTTTTATTATTTTAAATTAGAATATTATTTTTGATTGTATACTTTATAGGCCGGGTTGGATTTGAACCAACGTAGGTGAAACCAGCGGATTTACAATCCGCCCCCTTTAACCACTCGGGCACCGACCCTTTTACTTAATTTTACTTACTGGACGTATAATAGCGAAAATAATCAAATAATACAAGAAAAAATCATTTAAGTTTGTAAATTATATAATTTACTTTTTTCGATAAATCAGGTTCTTTATTTTTAATTAATTTATATAAAAATATGGTATAATAAGTCTTATTTACTTTATAAATCGTCTTGTTAAAAATTTATATTTTGTGTCGAATAATTTAATGAAATATTAATATTTATAGATTATAATTGATTAAAGAAGTGATTTTATTAGAAAATTTTTAGAAAAGTACTAAAAATTCTTTGAATATCTTGTTTAACTCGATTTACAAATTGAAGTACAAATAAAAGAATATATTTTTTTAAATGCATGGCTAATTGAATTTCTTAAAAGTGCAGTGAAACGTTTTTTATTTTTTATTGCTTAGTTATGTATATATATTTAAGTTAAATTTTTGGAATGCTAGACTTATTTATTGATAAATACATTACGATGGAATAATTTATATATTAAAGGAAATAATAAGAATGTTAAATTTACAAGTTATTGGACAATTACTTTCATCAGCAATGATTTTATTATCAGGACCTATTGTAATTTTGTTATTGGCATTAAAAAAAGGTAATTTATAAAAAATTATTTATGTGTGATCTTCATGTAAAAATTAAAATCACACATAAATAAAGGCTTTACAAAATGTGAAACAAGTTGTATTATTAGGTAACAAATGAGGGTGGTTAGCTCAGTGGTAGAGCGTCTGCCTTACAAGCAGAGGGTCACTGGTTCGAATCCAGTACTGCCCATAATTAATATTTTAATATCTAATTTTTTTCAAAGTCTACACTTTTTCTTGCAACTAGACCACGTAATCGTATATTTTCCCAACCGATTGCTAAAATACTTATAATTATCAAAATTTGGCCAAACAGTAAAATTGGATCCAATCTCCAACCATGAATAATTAAGATAGAGCTATAGATTAAACCTATTGTTGTAAAAAAGATATCAATATCTCTAGATAAATCATACTTTATGGTACGTAAAAAGTATAAACTTAAAACAGCTATAATTATGAATAGACCTAATAAAATATTTGGGCCGAACCCTACATTTATCATTTTTTATGCGCGTGTTAGTGGATCATTTGAACTTACCCAAACTACTGCAACTACGATACCAATTAGAACTGTAGCACCTGCACCTAAACTAAAAACAAATGAAGATAATGTTGATGTCATAATATATATATGTATGTATATTTATAGATTTATAATAAAATTATTATAGTCGAAATATTAAATAAAAATAAAATTTAAAAAATAATTGAATTATTTTTTAAATTTTATTTTGCTTTATTATATTGTCGGTGAAATTATATCAGAATTTGATTTTGATGTTTTACGTTCTTTTAATGCCGTTATTGCTGTTCTACGATCTTTTTTAATTTCTTCTAATTCTTTTAGACTTAAATTTTCTTTTTTCTTCACCTTAGGCGTAATACCGGTTATTGTAAGTTTTATTTGTTGTTCTGTATCTAGATCAACACAGATATCCGTTCCTTCTTCATGTGGTTGTTCTAAAAATAGACTTGCTAATCTATCTTCTAAAGCACTCATAATCACACGTCGTAAAGGACGCGCGCCATAAACGGGATTAAAGCCATCTTTTGATAGTTTATCTTTGACAATTTCTTTTACATCTAGATTAATACCTTGTGTTTTAACTCGCTTACATAGCTGGTTTATCATAATATCCGCAATTTGACGAACATTATTTTGATTTAATTGCTGGAATACAATTATTTCATCTAAACGATTTAAAAATTCCGGTCTAAAATATTGTTTAAGTTCTTCTTGTACTCCATCTGACATTTTTTTATAATCTAAATTTTGTCCATCTTCATCTAATGAATCAAACCCAAGACCACCTTCACTAGCTCGTTTTTCAATAACTTTTGAACCAATGTTTGATGTTAGAATAATTAAAGTATTTTTAAAGTCAACAAGGCGTCCTTGTGCATCAGTTAATCTACCATCTTCTAAAATTTGTAGTAATAAATTAAAAACATCTGGGTGAGCTTTTTCAACTTCATCAAAGAGAACAACTGTATATGGTTTACGACGAACCGCTTCTGTTAATAATCCTCCATCAGAGAATCCGACATAACCTGGTGGAGAACCTATTAGTTTTGCAATATTATGTCTTTCCATATATTCAGACATATCTAACCGTACCATTGAATCTTCTGAACCAAAGAAATATGCTGCTAATGCTTTTGTTAATTCGGTTTTACCTACACCTGTCGGACCAGAAAAAATAAAACTAGCAATTGGTCTATTTGGATTTTTTAATCCAACACGTGCACGTCTAATCGCACGTGAGATTGCACCTACTGCTACTTCTTGTCCAATAACACGTTCATGTAACAGCTCTTCCATTTTTACAAGTTTCTCATTTTCACTTTTTGAAACTTTACTCACGGGAATACCGGTCCAAGCTGAAACAATTTCTGCAATATTTTCTTCTTCAACAATTAAATTAAAAGGTGTGTTGGCTGATTTTACACCCACCTGCGCCTGCAAAACTGCCGTTAATTGAGCACGTATTTCAATTTCTCTACTACGGTATGTTCCGGCCATTTCAAAAGCTTGGTCACGAATCGCGTTATCTTTTAATTTGATGACTTCGCGAAGTTCTTTATCCATGACTTTTGCTGCATCAGGTAGAACACATGTTGATAAACGAACTCGTGCACTTGCTTCATCAATAAGATCGATCGCTTTATCTGGTAAAAATCGATCAGCAATAAATTGTGCTCCTAAATTTGCAGCTGCAATTAATGCACCATCGCTAATACGTAACATATGATGTTTTTCATATCGATTTCGTAGACCTCTTAAAATTTCAATTGTTTCTTCCACAGATGGTTCTGGAACTTTTACTGGTTGAAATCTACGTTCTAAAGCTGCATCTTTTTCAATATGTTTTCTATATTCTTCTACTGTTGTTGCACCAATACATTGTAATTCACCACGTGCTAAAGCAGGTTTTAATATATTGGCTGCATCTACTGCACCTTCTGCAGCTCCAGCGCCAATTAAATTATGAATTTCGTCAATTACTAAGATAATCTTTTCTGAAGATTGAACTTCTGACATAATTCGTTTAAGACGTTCTTCAAATTCGCCTCGATATTTTGTTCCAGCTAATAATAAACCAATATCTAACGAAACAATTTCTTTTTCTTCAAGAATATCAGGAACATCACGTTGACAAATACGTTCAGCTAAACCTTCAGCAACTGCGGTTTTTCCTACGCCAGGTTCACCGATTAAGACTGGATTATTTTTTTTACGACGAACTAAAATTTGAATAACTCTTTCAATTTCTTGTTTTCTTCCAATAACTGGATCTAACTTTCCATTTTTAAATTGTTCAGTTAAATTTGTGGTAAATTCTTCTAATGAATACTCTTTATCCCCATCTTCTTGATTACGACCACGCCCTAAAGCAACGGCATTCATCTCTAGTGAATCACTACCCATGGCTACAAGTACATTTGCGCGTAATTTTTCGATATCCGTATGTAAATTTTCAAATAAACGCCATGCAACGCCATCATCTTCGTCTAATAGGGCTAATAGTATATGTTCAGTTCCAACGTAACCGTGACCTAAATCTCTTGATTCTTCAATACTATTTTCTAATACTCGTTTAGCTCTAGGTGTAAAAGGAATTTCTACAGCAACGAACCCTGAACCACGCCCGATGATACGTTCAATATCCATACGTGCATCTTTTAAGGTTAATCCTTCGTCACGTAACACTTTAAAAGCAACGCCTGTCCCTTCACCAAGTAAACCAAGTAAAATTTGCTCGGTCCCAACAAAATTATGTCCTAGTCGTCTTGATTCTTCTTGAGATAGCATAACAACTTTGATAGCTTTCTCTGTAAAACGTTCAAACATTTTGATAATAAAACAAAATAATTTTATCTTCTATTTCCAATTATTTTTAATTTATTAAATTTTAGGGGTTACAGTATAGTTTGGTGTGAGGTAGAATATGTTTATTAGTATAGTTATCAAATCATTAAAAATAGATGAAAATTAAGAATAATGAATTATTAGAGCATGTTGAGTCCGAATATTTAAATAAAAATAATACTAATGTTAAAGTTGGTGATACCGTTAAACTTGGTATACAAATTAAAGAAGGTGAGAAAACTAGAATTCAAGCCTATGAGGGAGTGGTTATTTCTAAAAAAAATTCCGGCATAAATAAAACAATAACAGTTAGAAAAATTATGCAAGGTATTGGTGTTGAGCGTTGTTTTTTACTTAATTCACCTAAGATCGAATATCTTGAGGTATCGCGTTCATCGAAAGTAAGAAGATCAAAACTTTATTATTTACGAAATTTACAAGGTAAAGCTACAAGACTAAAACAAAGTTTTAAATAAAAAAAAGACTCAAGTCCTAATTTTTTTAAATTAAAGATTGCTGCTCTCAAAAAGTCTGACATAATTCTTTTATTTAAATCGATTAAACTTGAGTCCTAAAGCGAATCATACTCTATAAATTTTTATTTGTCTACTATATATAATTTTAGGTTAATTCTTTTAATTTTATAATTAGATTACTAAAAATAGCTAGACAATATTTGTTCTTTTTGTTATAGTTATTGTCGTAATCGGGATATAGCGCAGTTTGGTAGCGCGTCTGCTTTGGGAGCAGAATGTCACAGGTTCAAATCCTGTTATCCCGATTAATAAAAATATGATTTGACTTTATAATTTATTTTTTATAATATGTATCCACTAATTATGCATTCAATTATAGTTTAATACTTAACTTTTAAAAAGCTAATTTTCTTAATTACTAGAAAATCTTATCTAGTCGTTTGTACGAACTATTTGCCCCCATCGTCTAGAGGCCTAGGACACCTCCCTTTCACGGAGGCGACAGGGATTCGAATTCCCTTGGGGGTATTTTTTAAATAAAATTTAATAATTTTTTCTCCTTTTTTCGTTCATAATATATTATGAAAACTTATATTGAAAGATAATTTTATATTATTTTTAGAGATACAGGCGTTTCTAATTTTTTATCTCCAAAAGGAGAGATATATGACTATTAGTTCACAGGAGCGTGATACTAAAAAAGTTAAAGTTCTTGTTGATCGCGATGTTGTTGATACAACATTTGAAAAATGGGCAAAACCTGGCCATTTTTCAAGAACTTTAGCTAAAGGCCCAAAAACAACAACATGGATTTGGAATTTACATGCAGATGCTCATGATTTTGATAGCCATACGAATTCGTTAGAAGATGTATCTAGAAAAATTTTTAGTGCTCATTTTGGACAACTATCTTTAATCTTCTTATGGATTAGTGGTATGCATTTCCATGGAGCTTATTTTTCAAATTATTCAGCTTGGTTAGCAAATCCAACAGTTATAAAACCAAGTGCTCAAGTTGTTTGGCCAATTGTTGGTCAAGAAATTTTAAATGGCGATGTAGGTGGTAATTTCCAAGGTATTCAGATTACTTCAGGATTTTTCCAACTTTGGCGTTCTGAAGGTATTACTAGTGAAGTAGAACTTTATTGGACAGCTCTTGGTGGTTTAATTATGTCAGGAGTGATGATGTTTGCGGGTTGGTTCCATTACCATAAAGCAGCTCCGAAATTAGAATGGTTCCAAAATGCTGAATCAATGATGAATCATCATTTAGCAGGATTACTTGGTTTAGGTTGCTTATCTTGGTCAGGTCATCAAATTCATATTGCTGTTCCAATTAATAAGTTATTGGATGCTGGTATAGCACCTCAAGAAATTCCTTTACCTCACGAATTTTTAATTAACCGTGAATTAATGGCTCAGCTTTACCCTAGCTTCTCTAAAGGTTTAGCTCCATTTTTTGGCTTTAATTGGAATGAATATTCTGATTTTCTAACGTTTAAAGGTGGTTTAAATCCAGTTACTGGTGGTTTATGGTTAAGTGATGCGGCACATCATCATTTGGCACTAGCAGTATTATTCATATTTGCTGGTCACATGTACCGTACAAATTGGGGTATTGGACATAGTATGAAATCTATATTAGAAGCTCATACGGGTCCATTTACAGGTGAAGGTCATAAAGGCCTTTATGAAATTTTAACTACTTCGTGGCATGCTCAATTAGCTATTAATTTAGCAATGATAGGCTCATTAAGTATTCTTGTTGCTCATCATATGTATGCGATGCCGCCATACCCTTATATTGCGACAGATTATCCAACACAACTTTCTTTATTTACACATCACATGTGGATTGGTGGTTTTTGTGTTGTTGGTGCTGCGGCTCATGCTGCCATTTTTATGGTTCGAGATTATAATCCTTCAACAAGTTATAATAATCTATTAGATCGAGTAATTCGTCATCGCGATGCAATTATTTCTCATTTAAATTGGGTTTGTATCTTTTTAGGTTGTCATAGCTTTGGTCTTTATATTCATAATGATACAATGCGTGCTTTAGGCCGTTCTCAAGATATGTTTTCTGATAAAGCAATTCAACTACAACCAGTTTTTGCTCAATGGATTCAAAATACTCATCTTGCAGCACCTGGTACTACAGCACCTAATGCTTTAACAACGGCTAGTTATGCTTTTGGTGGTGATGTTGTAGCTGTTGGTGGAAAAATTGCAATGATGCCTATTAGTCTAGGAACAGCTGATTTTATGGTTCATCATATTCATGCTTTTACAATTCATGTTACGGTTTTAATCTTGTTAAAAGGTGTTTTATATGCACGTAGTTCAAAATTAATTCCAGACAAGGCAAATCTTGGTTTCCGTTTCCCTTGTGATGGTCCAGGTCGTGGTGGTACATGTCAATCTTCATCTTGGGATCATGTTTTCTTAGGTCTATTTTGGATGTATAATTCAATTTCTGTAGTTATTTTCCATTTTAGTTGGAAAATGCAATCTGATGTATGGGGAACAATTAGTCCGACTGGAGTTGTTTCACATATTACAGGTGGAAATTTTGCACAAAGTGCAATCACAATCAATGGTTGGTTAAGAGATTTCTTATGGTCAGAAGCATCACAAGTAATTCAATCATATGGCTCAGCTGTTTCAGCTTATGGTCTAATCTTCTTAGGCGCACATTTTATTTGGGCATTTAGTTTAATGTTCTTATTTAGTGGACGTGGTTATTGGCAAGAATTAATTGAATCAATTGTATGGGCACATAATAAAATTAAGGTTGCTCCATCTATTCAACCACGTGCTTTAAGTATTACACAGGGACGTGCTGTGGGACTTGCTCATTATCTTTTAGGAGGTATTGGTACAACTTGGTCATTCTTCTTAGCACGCATTATTTCTGTCGGTTAAATTTAAAAGGTAATAAAAAATATTATGGCAACTAAATTTCCAAAATTTAGTCAGGCTCTTGCACAAGATCCAGCCACAAGAAGGATTTGGTATGGTATTGCAACAGCCCATGACTTAGAGAGTCATGACGGAATGACAGAGGAAAGTTTATACCAAAAAATCTTTGCATCTCACTTCGGTCATTTAGCAATCATTTTCTTATGGACATCAGGTAACTTATTTCACGTAGCTTGGCAAGGAAATTTTGAACAATGGATTCTAAATCCATTAAAGGTTAAACCAATTGCACATGCTATTTGGGATCCTCATTTTGGTGAGCCTGCATTAAAAGCATTTACACGTGGCGGTGTAACATATCCTGTGAATATTGCATATTCTGGTGTTTATCACTGGTGGTATACCATTGGTATGCGATCTAATAGTGATTTATATTTTGGTTCACTTGGTTTATTAATTCTTTCATCAGTTTTATTATTTGCTGGTTGGTTACATTTACAACCAAAATTTAAGCCAAGTTTATCTTGGTTTAAAAATAATGAATCTCGTTTAAATCATCATTTATCAGGTTTACTTGGAATTAGTTCATTAGCATGGACTGGTCATCTTGTCCATGTTGCAATTCCTGAATCACGTGGTGTGCATATCGGTTGGGATAATTTTTTAGTGACTCCGCCACATCCTGACGGTCTAAAACCTTTCTTTAGTGGAGATTGGTTAGCTTATGCAAGTAACCCGGACACATCTCAACACGTTTTTGGTTCGAATGAAGGTGCAGGAACAGCAATCTTAACTTTTGTTGGTGGTTTTGATCCTCAAACTCAATCATTATGGTTAACTGATATTGCACATCACCAATTAGCTATTGCGGTTATTTTTATAATTGCTGGCCATATGTATCGTACTAATTTTGGTATTGGTCATGACCTAAAAGAAATTCTTGATGCACATCGTCCACCCGGAGGTAGATTAGGTGCTGGTCACCGTGGTTTATTTGATACAATTACTAACTCATTGCATATGCAGTTAGGTTTAGCGTTAGCTTGTTTAGGAGTAGCAACTTCATTAACAGCACAACACATGTATGCTTTACCTGCTTATGCTTATATTGCAAAAGATTTTACGACACAAGCTGCATTGTACACCCATCATCAATATATCGCTGGATTTTTAATGGTTGGTGCATTTGCTCATGGCGCAATCTTTTTTGTTCGTGATTATGATCCTGAAATGAATAAGGATAATGTTTTAGCTCGTATGCTAGAACATAAAGAAGCTATTATCTCGCATTTAAGTTGGGTTTCTTTATTCTTAGGTTTCCATACTCTAGGTTTATATATTCATAATGATACAGTAGTAGCTTTTGGACAACCAGAAAAACAAATTTTAGTTGAACCGATTTTTGCACAATGGATTCAAGCTGCATCAGGTAAAGCACTTTATGGATTTAATGTGTTATTGTCATCATCAGAAAGCAGTGCTGCTCTTGCAGGTACAAAAGTTTGGTTACCAGGTTGGTCAGAAGCAATTAATAATAATAGTAATTCGTTATTTTTAACTATTGGTCCTGGAGACTTCCTAGTTCATCATGCGATTGCTTTAGGTTTACATACAACAACCTTAATTTTAGTTAAAGGTGCACTTGATGCACGTGGTTCAAAACTAATGCCAGATAAAAAAGATTTTGGGTACAGCTTCCCTTGTGATGGTCCAGGTCGTGGTGGTACTTGTGATATTTCTGCTTGGGATGCTTTCTACTTGGCTATGTTCTGGATGTTAAATACAATTGGTTGGGTAACATTCTATTGGCATTGGAAACATGTAACAATTTGGGGTGGAAATCCTGCTCAGTTTAATGAATCATCTAATTATATTATGGGTTGGTTACGTGACTATTTATGGTTAAACTCTTCTCCATTGATCAATGGTTATAATCCATTTGGTATGAATAGTCAAGCTGTTTGGGCTTGGATGTTCTTATTTGGTCATTTAGTATGGGCTACTGGTTTTATGTTCTTAATTTCATGGCGTGGTTATTGGCAAGAATTAATTGAAACATTAGTTTGGGCACATGAACGTACACCATTAGCAAATCTTGTTCGTTGGCGCGATAAGCCAGTTGCTCTTTCAATTGTACAAGCTCGTTTAGTTGGCTTAGCTCACTTTGCTGTTGGCTATATTTTGACTTATGCAGCTTTTTTAATTGCTTCAACTTCAGGAAAATTTGGTTAATCTATAATTATACTTTATAACTTAAATTGTCTCCTTCACTTTTTATTGTGAAGGAACTTATAATTAAATAAATTTTTTATTTACTATACGTGAATAAAAAATTTATTTTTTTAAATAAACTCTTTCTAATTTTTTTTATTTATGCTAGAATCTTATAATTATATCATTATTATTAAATCAAGTTGGGACTTTAGAAAAAAATGGCAAAACAAAATATGATCCAACGTGAAGTTAAAAGAACGAAGTTAGTTAAACGATATTTAACAAAACGTAATACTATTTTAACCACGTTAAAAAATTCGAAAAGTTTATCTGAAATATTTGCTTTACAGAAAAAATTACAACGATTACCCGGAAATAGTTTACCTATTCGCTTAAGGAATCGTTGCTGGAAAACAGGTCGTTGTCGTGGATTTTATCGTGATTTTGGTCTTTCACGTCACGTTTTACGTGAGATGGCACATCAATGCTTATTACCGGGTGTAAAAAAATCAAGTTGGTAAAAAGGTTTAATATTTTTTAATACTTTTGTTACTATAATATACTAAGAGAATATGAAAATATTCTAAATTAAAATATGATCGACACAACATTAACTAAAAATGAGCCTATTAATTGATTATTTTTTACTTTTAAGTTTTGTTTTTGCACTTGCAGCGGTATTATTCCTAGGTTTTAAAGCGATAAAATTAATTTAAAATATTAAATTTCGCGAGACATTAATTAATTTTAAAAATCTGTTTTATTTACAGATTTTTTTTATTTATTCTATGTGATTTGCTATTAGATTTACGAAATATATTTTTACTTTTAAGAACTCGCATATGACAAATCATAATAATAAATTAGACTACGCAAAAATAACGTATAACAAAGGCGAGTATATAAAAAAAGATGGTAAGGTTACTTTCTTTGCTGAAAAAATTTCGGGTGGTAGACAAATTAGTAATTTTGTTGCAATTTTCTTTTTAACAACATTTGGTTTTGGTTTTTTCATTTCCGGAATTTCAAGTTATTTCAGTTACAATATATTTCCGTTTTATGATTATGCGAAGATTGAATTTCTACCGCAGGGTATTCTTCTTTTATTTTATGGTACTTGTTCACTTTTACTATGTGCTTTAATTGTAGCACTAACTTTCTATGATATTGGTTCGGGCATTAACTCTTATGATCTTGAGAATCGTGTCGTCCGAATTTTTCGAAAAGGATTTCCAAAAATTGAAGATTTATTTTCTAAAGATCAGGAAGAAATTTACGTTATATATAATTTTTCTCAAATTGTTGGTCTTGAGTTATCTTTTATTGGTGGAATAAATCCTCAACGAAGTTTATATCTAGAATTAATTGATGGTCGATCTATTCCTTTGACCGCATCAAATGATTTTACGGATATGAAATATCTTGAAGAACATGCAATTTTTCTTTCTGAATTGTTAAAAATGGATTTGAAATTAAATATTCAACAATAAAGTTAAAATTATTAGGGTTGCCAATAATTATTTCCATATGTTAATATAAGTTGCGTATGCGGGTATAGTTTAGTGGTAAAACCCTAGCCTTCCAAGCTCGTGATTGGGGTTCGATTCCCCATACCCGCTTAAATTTTTACTTGATTTTTACTCTCTTGTTTGTTAATATGAATGTTATATATGACTTTTGCGGGTATAGCTCAGTGGTAGAGCGCGACCTTGCCAAGGTCGATGTCGCGCGTT
>ERZ807291.7663-NODE-7663-length-12365-cov-5.981478_pt1 | contig 12365 bp, 7 predicted proteins | sample MGYA00521257_ERZ807291 | MGnify/ENA primary metagenome ERZ807291 (study PRJEB31413, sample SAMN03169783) | marine metagenome | biome: Marine; feature: Water; material: Subsurface seawater | place: North Sea | collected 2011-04-28 | depth 1 m m ...
CAATCCATCTTTTATTTGTCGTATCTCATATTGATCAACAACAATCGATACATTTATATCTGTTTCAATAGGATATTGAGTATCAACTTGTACAGGCTCAATATTATTGCTGTTCAATTTAGGAATAGCATATATAGGATTCAAATTTATAACACGCGAAAAACTAAAATCAACAACTGCATCAATTTCAAAATCACTGATATTAACTTTTATACTTGATTGATCAGGAAATTTTATTGTCTCTTTTTGTTTTGGGCTTGTATCTATTTGATCTGCCTTTCCTAGATTTCCATATACAATAAAGTCAGTTTGTATATCAGGAACATCTCCTACAGAACATGACACCGAATAATTCGATAATCTTGCTCGTGCAAAAGAAAAGCCCTTTGTTTTATTGTCATATAATATTGCGCCAGAAAATTCTTTTTCGTCGTATTCATATTTTCCTAGAATATTTTTTTTGAGCAATGGATCTGCGCCGACCATTTTTCTAGAGACGTTAAAGTTTCCCTGCAGTGGACTATCTACCATTGCACCAACCATACCTGCGCCCGCCACCTTGATTGGTTTTTCGCTTATACTATAACTTCCATCAACACTTTGCACACCAAGCAGTTCATGCTCGTCAATCACGACAATTTGTTCGTAATTTGAGTAGCTCATGATTAGTCACTAAGCAAGCCTCCAGGACGTTGCTCTTCTACAATAACAGCCACAACTTGTTGCTTTATACGTTCTGCCAACTGAGCATTATCTCGCTCATTTTCTGCGCGATCAATAGGATTATTTGATGTTGAGCTTTGATCTTTGGTTTCTTTTGAAGAGCTGCCTCGCTCCATGTTTATTGAAATGTTTATGTTGTTTGTGTTGCCTGTGCTTGAGCCGGTTTCGCTCGAGCTCATGATTTCTGATACGGCCCCACCTTGATTGAATTTTCCTGCATTTATACGATCAAGCATTGGTTTGCCGATTTGACGAGCACTACTTGCACGAATAACATACTCTCCCTCGCTGAGCATTGCGGGTATTTGGTCGATTCCAGATTTTCCAGAGATGTGCCCACCCCTGGCATATTTGCGAATAGGTCCGCCAAGATAATTTTTATCCAATGTTGATGGGTCATTAAAATAAGCAGGAATACTACCGGGTCTAGATGGGTTGCTAAATTCTATCCGACGACCCTGTATGCCGGTCAAGAGATTTCCTTGATTATTGGTTAAGCTATTTAATTTATCTATAGCCCAAGACTCTCCTTTTTTTGCTCCGAGTAATATTCTTGAAGATTCTGCTTTGCTCAGTCCACTATTTTTTTGTAGGTATTCAACGGAAGATGAGGGTATACCTGCTTTTGCCAATGCAGCGCTAGACTGTGCGCTTTGTCCAAGCCATCCTTTCTCTGAGGCTATATCCAATCCCTTAGATACCATACTTCCGGCAATAATACTTAAACCCATGCCAAGCAATTGTCTTTTTTTGGCTTTCTTTTCGAGTCTTTCTTGTAGATCTTCCTGCCTTTTTCTTTCTTCTTCGGAAATAATTTCCTGAATTTTTTGAGCGTCCTCCTGCATACCTATGGTTTGCGTTTGTCCTGCATAGAACATTGAAGACATTGGCATGGATTGATATTTTCTACCAGATTCATATGCTCGCCCACCACCAAAGTTTGCCGCAAGTGCAGATCCTGGGGATCCACCATTACTAAAACCAGGTATCCGACCACCAGCATTCAACCCATGCATAAATGACCCGCCATATTTATTGACCGCCTCGCGACTCATAACATACTCACCATTACTAACCATTGCTGGTACTCCTCCGCCACGAGAATAGTTGCGTACATTGCCCCCTTGCGAAAATCCCATAGCTCCAACAACCTGATACGCAAGTTTTTGCATAATTGCTTGCTGAATCATGCCAAGAAAACTAATCGCGGCATCTCTTAATGCTTCTTTTAAATCTTTAGCGCCATTGATTGCTTCGGTCATTGCGCCAGCCAATCCATCGGCAAATGCATAAGGTATTCTTTTGCCAAGCTCATAGTCCATTTTTTCAACTTGTTGTCGCATATTAAAAAATGCAGCATCCATTCCTCTGCCAAAAGAACCTGGGCCAGTTTGTTGACGATGCAATTCCTTTACTATGTCTCTTTCTGTTTTTGCTCTTTCTTGTGCTATAGTTAAAACAGATTTAGCTTTTTCCTCAATCCCATCCATTTCTTGCTTTTGATTTACTAGAAGCTCTGTTGTTTCTTTTTCCTTGTTGGATTCTTTTCCAACTAATTTCAAAACTTCCCTTTGTTCTTTTAGTGATTTTTTTGCAAATTCTCCAGAATCTATATTTTTGGCAGCCAAGTAATCTTTAAATTTATTTTCGTAGTCTGCACCCTGGAGTGTTTTTATGATATCCACGCTTGCATCTGATCTTGATTTTTCTACAGATTCTTCATATTTCGCTGCAGAAGTTATTAATGCTTGGCTATAAGCTTCTTCTGCTTTTTCATTTTCGGTCATCAAATGACCGCGTGTGCGCAGATTATAATTGTATAAATTAGCTAACGATGCTTGGGTTTCTGCAGATTTATTCATGTATTTATTAAATTTATCTTGAGCAGAAAGCAGGGTTTTCTCTTTGTTGAGGCGAAGGATTATCGCTTCCGAAAGCTCGGCCTCTGAATCTTTTCTATCTTTAAAGATTTTAAGTATCGCTTGGCTTAGATCAGCCACAACATCAACATCATCAAGCATACCGGTCGATAATAACCTATCTAGAAAAACGTCAGCCTTTTGTCTCCGCGCGCCAGATCCTATAGTTTGTCGAATTTTTCCCTCTGGATCTCTTCTTTCTATAATCTCGGGTAGTTTAGTTATTTGTCCGCCGTAAGCCTGTAAACCCTCAATAATTATTTCCCTTGCTTTCGGCAAATCCTCTTGAGCATAAGAAGTTCTTTTTGAAATAATATCCTTCCTAACGCTGATTTCTTTAGCCTGTTCATCGGTTAGGCCTAGTTTTTCCTGAAGTTTTTTATCGAAATTAGAATTTCCCAAGTGAATCATGTCTAGTAATCCACCAACCGTAGATCCAAGAGTTGCGATGTCAGGAGGTAAGGGTTCAACTTTTTTAGATTTTCCTAAATAATATTCCTGCCGAGAAACCTCCTTAAATCCACCCATATCAGAATCAGGAACAACTATTTTTTTGTCTTGTTTTTCAAAAATTTTTTCACTTAAAGAGCCAGCCAAACCTTGAGATAAAGCGTTTCTTCCGGCTGTTTCAAAATCTTTTTGGCTTTTTATCATGGCATCTTTTGCATCACTCAACCCTTTAACAAAACCATACAATCCTCCAACAGCTGCTCCTATTGCTGTACCAAGACCGGGGAACATCATACCTATGCTTGCTCCGGTTGCAGCGCCCATCATGGCACCGCCAACACCGCTTCTAGCTTGATTGGTTGGATCGTCTCCTTGTATAAATCCTGCGGCCATTGGCAATCCCATCATTAATGCCATACCAGCATTACCGTGTCGAAGATTTCTGGCCCCCTCGAGCAATCTATAACGCATTGTTTGATTTGCTTTTGTTACTCTTTCAACTGCAGTTTTATTTAAATTATACTGTTGACCTAAACTCTCTATTTTTTGCGAAAATTCCTTTTGACCCGCTCTACTTTTAGGCATTTGCTTGAGGTCTTTTGAGAGCTCTTTATTTATTTTTTTAACTAATTTCTCTCGTTCTTTTCTATTGCCATGACTAGGATCTATATCAGAGGCCCTAAATAAATCCGCAGCATAATTCGGTACAAATCCATTCGCTCCAAACACATCGCGCAAACCGTTTGGTTCATCGTGTGTATTGGTTACGCCGAGGCCGAGGGGATTACCCTTGCTCATGAGTGCGCTGTGCGATCCTACGCGAATTTGTGAGACAGGAACGCCAGCCGCTTTTTCGCGACCTATTGCATCCGATAATGGATCGGCAAAGTTGGGGATATACCCACCTGCCGCGGCGATATTAGCAATACCCTCGCCAATACTTTTACTGTGCATAGAAGCAAGTCCATAACCTTGAAGGGTTCGGTTTGTGAATCCTTGCTTCAACAGGAATTTGTTTAATTTTGCTTTTTCTTGGGGCGGAAAGTTTTTCCAATGACCGTATCTTCTAAGAAGTTGCGCGAAGTATGGATTTGAATTTATTACCGCGGCCAATCCAAATTTGCTTTTTCCTAAGCCTCCAAGTCGGGATATAGTCATGGCGGCGAAGTTGGGAACAAATCCTTCGGCTGCTGCCTGAAAGCCAGGAGCTGTCACGCCTTTGGCTTGTCCTGGTATTTGTAAATTAGATCCAAATCTTAAGCCTGCAGCTTGAAATTTGGAACTTGCAGATTTAGAAGGAACCCCTTCTTGACCCTTTTTATACTGAAAAGCTGCTAATTTTAAACCCAAGACTTTATAAAATTTTTCTGCAGCACTTTTTTGCAAACCTTGCTCTAATCCACCCTTAACTTCGCCACCCATTCTACCTTTTCCTGTGGCGCCAAATAAGCTGAACAATTGAGGGCTGTAAGGCAAGTCAATCAAAGAAGTTCCTGTTCTAGCAGAATAATCCTGAAACATATCCGACTCAAGCATTGCGCCCATCGCGCTTTCAAATGTACTACCGGCTGCAGCGCTAAAAGCTCCGTTATTAAATGTTCTTTCGGCTTTTTGTTTTAGCGTAGGTTCAGGCTTAAAACCTTTCTTAAGAAATTCTTTTCCAATTTCTACTGTTTGATTTACTGCGGTTTGACGTATCTTTTCATCAATTTCATCTATATTCGCGCTTTTAATCTTGGACTTATCTCCAGTACCAAGACCAAAATACGGAACTTCTACGGCGGAGAAGCGAGTTGTTCTTTTTTTAGCTAAAGCCTCACTGTTATATGCGGTAACAGCACCAGATTTATTTGGCCCAACATACCATATATTTGAACCGTCCCTGCCAGATTGATCCCCAGTTAATAAAACTAAATCTTTTCCACCAGCATTAAGAGAGCCCTGCTTTTGTCCACCTAAATTTCTATTAAAATTCGGAATATATCCTCCCGCAGCATATGGATCGAATCCATGTATGTTACCAAATGCTTGTTGATAGTTTTTTCCAGCTTTGCTGGATTGTGGCGGCATGATTGCGGGCTGTTTAAACCCTGCGAAATTTTTGACTGTTTCTGCGCTGTTGTATATGACTGAGCCTTCGCCAGGCATATTCATTGTGCGAATACTTCCTGCAGCATAACCTCCTCGTGCAGCCTGAGATCTTTCTGGATCTGCGAAGTTTGGAATGTGTCCGTATGCCCTACGCTTACCAGTTGTTAATCCTGGGCCATATCCTTTTGTATATAAAGTACTTGCTAATTGTTTACTGACTCGGTTTAAATTTTCCGCTTCTGCAGTTTGCATGCGAAGCAAGCCAAGCAATATTTTTTCTTTTTCGGTTCTAGAAATGTCGGTGCGCAGCATCTCTTTCCCGAGAGCGGCGTTTTGACCAATGAGTGCAACCAAGCTTGTTTGTATCGCTTTTTGTTTTTGGGCTTCACTTGTAACACCAATCAAAGAGCTTAAACTTTCTTTGGTGAATTTTGCGGCAGTCATAAACAACTTGACAAACACAGTTGTTAAAACCACCAAGCCTGGCCCAGTAATTATATTACCTATTCCTTTTAAAAATCCTGTGGCAAATTTATTACCAGCGCTCTCTCCATTTCCAAGTATTTCAGAAGCTCCCTCTGCTAGACTTTTAACAGTATTTAAAATCTTCTCCATTCCTGGAGCAAGCATTAGTTCTCCGATTTGAGTGCTGACTTGTTTTATGGCTAAACCTGTTTCGGTAGCCATTGCGCTCATTGTTTGCCTTAATTGTTCATTCTTTTTTATCGCTTCGTCGGTAGCGTTCGCAGATATTTGAGTAGCATTTGCAAGTATACCATTTTGTTTTGCTGCATCACTCAACACAGCTTTCAAAATATTGATATGAAACAATCCGCCCATGGTTTGGGTGATTTGTGCTTGCTGTGCCTCGCTTAATTTATCAAATGTATTGGCAAGATCAGTTAATATTCGTTTTGCCCCAATGGTATTTCCTTCGAGGTCGCGAACTGCAATGCCTAAATTTTCGAGTTGATTGAGTGTGTCGGTACGACCTGTTTTTGTGAAAATGGTTTTCAACGCATTACCAATAACCGCACCACCACGAGCGGTTTGTTGTTGCGCTGAGGTAACAATACCAATCAGTTCATCGATATTAACACCTGCACTTTTTGCTGCCTGACCAGTACGCGAAATAGCAGCCGCGAAATCTTCTGCGCTTACTGCGAATTGAACGTCAACCGCCGCAAACTTACTAACAAGCTGAGTAGTATCCTTGATTTGGTTGCCGTAAGTATTCATCGCAGCAGTCAATGACTTCACAGCTTCGGCCGAATCCATGCCGGTCAATCGAGTAAGAATCAAGGCATCCCTCGTTCTCTTCAAAGATTCCTCCATACTTAAACCCTGACGAGCATATTCAGTAGCAGCATCTGCAGCAACTCTAAAAGCGGCCCCAGTTTCTTTCGCTACCTTAAATAATCCATCACCAAATTTATCAAGGTTTTGAGCGCTGAGCCCCATCACTACATTAATGTCAGCCATGGATTTTTCAACCTCAACCATGTTACGCACCATTCCTTTGAATGCATCTGCAACACCATTAATGATTGCCATACTAGCACCGAACGCCAAGATACGAGCATTCGCAGCTTCCATCGATTTGCTGAACTCGTCAGCGGCGCGCCGCATGTTTCCTAGCGGCTGGGTCGCACCCTTGTCATCAACTGTAATTTTGATGGGCTGTCGGCGAATTCTATTTATAGCCGCTTGTACCGCCGCTTCTAGCGGCTTGGTATTACCATGTACGTCAAGATCAATAGCCATATTTCCTTATTCCTTAGATAAGGTATTTATACACCAAAATTAAGTCACACCATGCAATTTCATCAAATCTTCCATATTTAATGTTCCACCTTTTTTCTTTGCTTCTTCATGTAGACTCACTGAACCAGATGGTTTTTTGACTCCGAGACGCTCGTAATCTTCTTTTTTGGCACCCACAATTGTGCCGCCATCTCCTTTGTCCAGCTTGTCTTTTGCTTTGTCGCGTTCCTCTCTGGAGCTGCTACCAAACTCAATCAATTTCGCGGGATCTTTGCGTATCGATTCTGGAATATTTTCATTGCTATCAAATATATTTTTAAATACTCTAGTATATACTATCAGTCGAATTTGATTGTATGTCAATTCACAAAATGGTTTTCCATAAAATTGTAGACTATCTTCTGCGAATCCAAGATATGGATGATAAAAATCTTCGAGTATTGTATATTGTATACCTTCTTCACTGAAACTTTCGAATAGTTCATTGTATTTTAATACTACTTTTTTTACGTCGTGGCTTTCCAGCTCGTCGTATTCATCTTGCGTAAATAATTGTTCGGTCAGCTCTTGGTTTTTATAAAAAGATTTGATGATATAAAAATCATTGAGACGATCTTTTGCATATCGTTCGCATGTGTTGCCAACAAGATTTATTTTTTGTAGTGTTTTTTCTTGCAGTAGTTTTGTTTCTTTGGCGATGATACTTTTTTGTCGTTCGACATCTGCTTTGAGTATTAGTTTGGTTAATGTTGTTTTTAAGTTTTCAAGATAAAGGGTTTTCTCGGTGATTACTTTTTCGTCAGCATCTGTCCATTGACCCTCTTCTTTTAGATACGCAAGCATTTCTGCCTCGGTGGGCACGCCGCGACGTTGCGCGTTTTGATAATACTTTTCCTCGATCTCTTCGAGCTCCACCTGATCATGCGGGGTCAGGTGTTTGATGTATACAAATTCTCCGTCTAGAAGCGTTGTGGTATAGCCGCGAACAACGTCTCTAAAGATTCGTCTGCGCCTCGTGGTTTCCACGCATTATATTTTTCCTTCTTCGATGTCGCTGTCAAGCTTTTCGAAGTCGTCGCGCATAACTGCTCCACTACTATAGTACCAAAAACTATAAAGTGCCGCAATCTTTCCGCCAACAATATCATACAATTCATCACCCTCTTCTTCCATCTCATAATAAACCTGCAACTTTTGCTCGAAATCATTTCCCGCAAACATGGGAGTTGTTTTTTCTTCGTCTCCTTTTTGCAGAAATGTAAGATTAAGAATATACCATTGTATCACTTTATTTTCTGCGCGCACATCGGCAGTGTGATTGAATAGATTAGAATAGGATGTTTCAACATTGATAATGTCCTTGCGCAACTCAGCGATCTCGCCAGTAATTTCTTTGAGTCGTGCGCGATCTTCGTCGGTTTGATCGCTTTTTAAATTTTTGCGTTCGCTTTCTTGAGAGAGTTCGCCATACTTGACATACATTTTGGTGAGAGCTTTTGCATCTTCCTCGGCGAGCAGTCCGCCAGTGTCGCTGTACTTCTTGGCAAGCATTGCTTTGGTGAGAATACCTTTCTTGATGCATTGACTCATTTCAACACTAAACTCAAGCTCAGCTTCTTCAATCTGGCGACGAGTGGGTTGTTTCATAATCACACGATACGGTGTCTTTTCGCTCACCTCTTTGGTGACTGACACCTCTTCCTCTTCGCCAGTCTCGGGATTCTTGACTGTGCTAGTTTCAGTGCGTTTTACTTTCTCTTCTTTTTCAAAGATAAAGCTGTAAATTTCACGCATTTTTTTGCGCGTATCATCCATTGTTGGAAGCGGTTGTTCTGTTGTTGTTTCTGCCATGACTATTTAAATGTAAAACCTATAATATAATTATCTAAATCTCCTTCGATATTTCTAATTGTTTCGTTACCAATATCTAGAGTACGCTTGCGAAGATGCTGTAATTTATCTTCGTCAAAGTAGTCGGCTTGATCGATCAGAGGCACACACCCTTCGGGTAAATTTTGCCTCAGCTTGTTGAAATGAATTTGATGCTCCTTGTGGAGATCTTCCAACATCATAAGAAATCCCTTAAAAAGGGACACCGTGTTCCGTTGGCAGCATTTTTTAAAAATGTCCTCTGCGTTCATATATACCTTATACCTTACAATCAAGTACACAAAAAATTTTGTTTAGTGTAAAACTATATATGGCTGAATTTTTATCATCTTCTCAACGCGCCAGCATTGCTGCTAATTTACTTGATCTTCATGATACATTTGGACGAGAAATAATTGTCTACAAAGAAGCAAAAAAAGTAATCATCAGCACCGATCCAAACTATAACTATTTATATAAAAACGCAGGAGCACAAAATCAAAGCGTACAAAATGTGCCTGTCAAAAAAGTATTCAAAGCAAGAATTCGATACGACACCGATCGCAGTCTAGAATATTTTGGTGAAACAGACACACAAGTAAAAGTCAATCGAGTTGATCCAGACAGCATGGTTCGTGTCAAATTAAAAATAGAAGATTATGAATATATAAAAGACGCAAAGCGCGTCGAACTTGATGGCAGAATGTTTCATGTTGAGTCGGATCCACGACCACACGGACTGTTTGATGTAATTCAATTTGTTACTCTATTTTTACGTCCAATCGAAACAAATGGTCAGTCCACTAAATAGATCCGTTAAAACTGCGATTAATAAACAACTGATCGGCAACAAACAGTTGATCAATCAAACGCGCCTATTAATAGAAAAACAATTCAAAGCCATTCACACAAAATTCATGGCCGACTTTGAGTCGCATCCTGTGACCCGAGAATTGCGTGGCGGATCGGGCGCATCAAATCACACAGGATCGCTGCCCGAAGGCAATCTATTCGGCTTCATCGGATTCAACGTTGGAACAGATCCAATTTCTGATATTGAAAACATGTTGCGACGAACAGACATCATGATAAAAAACAGAAAAATGGGATCATTTGGATTTGTGTGGACATATATAGTAACTAGTCCATCATTGCAAGATTTATATTCTGCCACTCCAATGCCGTGGGCGAGCGGAGCAAGCTGGTTGCGCGAGCTTGAAGGTCGAGGTATACCCAACCTTGGACAATACATGTACAAGCGCTCCTCGTCGAGCAGATCGGGTGCTGGCGTACAAAATCAAAACAGAAGTGGTGGAGGACGTGTAAGAGTATCATACGTTAAACAATTATTAAAAGAATTCGAACAAAATTTAAACGCAATTCAAGCATCACGAGTATCACGAGCATATTTCTAAAATGAAACCCCAATTTCAACACGAATTAACAACAAGCTTTATGTTATGGGCAGACAATTTTGTGTGCAACAAAGCAGAAGCTTTTCAAAATTATGTGTCGCCGCTTTATCCAATGGGTACCGACGACCAACTCGGCGCAGGATTTGTTACATATAGTAGTCCACACAAGCAATGGGTATTTGATGATAGTGTCGATGGCGCGCAAGTTCCTAGCGGTATTTATAATAATGGAACATTTATGAATCGCGGAGATGATGGATTGATCATTGATTTTGATGATGGACGAGTTATACTTGATGCATCTTTTGGTGACAGCAACACCACCTTGAGTGGAGAATATTCAGTCAAAGAATTCAATTGGTATATCACCAATCAAACCGAAGAGCAGTTGATCGTGGAAAGCAAATTCGATTCTAATGGAAGATTCAAACAGGAGCTTTCTGGGATTGCTCCTCATGCGCAGGTTGTACCTGCTATATTCGTCAACCCAGAAGTTGTTGAGAATGAACCATTTGCGTTTGGCGGAGAAGACAAAACCACAACCAACATTCGATGCGTAGTTTTCGCAGAAAATAGTTATCAACTTGATGGCGCATTGAGCGTTTTCGCGGATTCTAAAAATGAAGTATTTGGTAAATTAAAATATTCAGATTATCCGCTCACCGAATACGGCGACATCACTGGATCATTTAATTATATGCAATTTGTAGCAAGCGAACCACGCTCGCTTTTTCACGTCGAAGAAGTGCGCGTATCCAAGCTCAGCGACCGCGTAAGCAAGAACATCGATCCATCACTTTTTGTTGGATTCGTAGACTTTGAAATAACCAATCTACGATTTCCCAGAACATAAACTTCCCTTTACAGAATAAAAAATGTAATTAAAATAGAAATTTAACTTCATCCTTTTTAAATATTATGGCAAATAGAGCAAGAGTAATTTATCAGAGCGAGGCGTTGTATGCTGGTACAGTTGACGCCACGGGGCATCACTTCACAGCTAGCGCGGATAACTGGGCAACCAAGACTGGATATGCGAAATCATCCGACATTCCTGGTGGGACTGCTTCAAGAACAGGAATCATGCAGCTTCGTCGAGTACAAAGCGCAAACTACAGCTTCAGCGTTAATCGTCAAGATGTAAATCAATTCGGTCAACTTGCTCGTATCGATAGTGTTAGCATCGAGCCACCAACAGTTACTCTGGACATGTCATACTACCTCACCAACGGAGTAAACGAAAAACTTCTAGGTTTTAATGTTGACGGATCAACCAGCGCACTTAGTGACGAATTGATTCTTGGTAAAACATCAGGCGCAGACACTCCAGGTGGTAAAAACTTTTTCATTCTTACAACCCCAGAAAGTAGCGACGCAGTAGGAAACAGTAGTGTAGAATCTGAAAAGAGTGTTATCGCTCTTGGTAATGGATTTGTATCAAATTATTCGATCGAAGCAGCTGTTGGAGGCATGCCAAGCGCAAGTGTTACTATTGATGGATTGAATCTTCGCAGCTACACAGGTACAGCAAATCTTCCAATTCCTGCTATTGACACAAAATACGGTACTCCAATTGACGGAATCGAATTTAGTCTTCCTCCAGCAATCAGTGGAAAAGGTGAAGCTACAGTTGGCGCAGACAACATTTGGGGTAGCTCAGATGATGGATGGGCTGGAAACGACGAAGGTTTTGGCGTAGAAGGAGTTTCCTGCTTGCGTCCAGGAGATATTTCTATGAGTCTTGGAACTCAAGGTCGTGCAGGACTGTTTGAAAATCTTCCTCATTCTGATCCTCATGCAGATTACGATGCAGGTTCTGCTCATATTCAAAGCTTTAGTATTGACGTTCCAGTTAGCCGAAGCACAATTCAGCGCCTTGGAAATCCATACGGATATGCACGAGTAACAGACTTCCCAGTAAACATTAGTGTTAGTGTTAGCGCAATTCTTTCAGATCTTAAAGAAGGCAATGTCGCAGACTTACTCTTCAATCAAGAATCTCACGATCTCGTATTCACAATGCGTGAGCCAACGCAAAGTGGTAACGGAAATGTTGCAATGCAATACACAATTAAAGGTGCTCGTCTCGAAGGAGAATCATTCAGTTCTTCTATTGGAGACAACAAGAGTGTTG
>ERZ807291.7665-NODE-7665-length-12360-cov-8.891101_pt1 | contig 12360 bp, 10 predicted proteins | sample MGYA00521257_ERZ807291 | MGnify/ENA primary metagenome ERZ807291 (study PRJEB31413, sample SAMN03169783) | marine metagenome | biome: Marine; feature: Water; material: Subsurface seawater | place: North Sea | collected 2011-04-28 | depth 1 m m ...
GAAAATACAAGAGAAAGCACTTAGCGACTTAGAATTTACTACGGTACTCCAACAGCTTTCCCAACTAGCCATTACCGCTATGGGAAAAGAACGCTGTTTAGAACTTCAACCTTTTGAAAATGAAGCCGAATTGATTCTTCAGTTAGAGTCAGTATCTGAGTTTACTGCTTCTTTTGCTAATGAAAACCGAATTCCAAACCACGGATTTGACGATTTGACTGCAGAAATTCACCTATTGAAAATTGAAAACTCTGTCCTAGAAATCGATGGTTTTCGCAGGATAGCAGCAGCATCTGAAATCATCAATAATTTACTTAAGTTTTTTAAAAAATTTAAAGAATACTACTCCAAGTTACACGCCCAAGGAAAAGACATTGAAGTTACAAAAGAACTCATCATGTCGATCAACAACATCATAGATCGCTTCGGGGAGGTGCGTAACGATGCCTCACCGGAGCTCTTTCAAATTCGAAAAAAAATACAATCTGTTCGTTCTAAGATCGGACAAAGCTTTCAACGCGCACTGAGTCAATACAGTACAGCTGATTACCTAGATGATATCAAAGAGTCTGTAGTAGACAACCGTCGTGTATTGGCAGTAAAAGCCATGCACAGACGCAAAATAAAAGGCGCCATCATGGGAAGCTCCAAAACAGGGAGTATTGTCTATATTGAACCCGAAACTACCCTACAGCATACGCGAGAACTCAACAACCTTCAGTTTGAAGAAACCGATGAGATCAAGCGTATTTTACTGGAATTGACGCAAACGCTCCACCCCTATCGCCCACTTTTGATCGAATACCAACAGTATTTGATTTTGATCGATAGCTATTATGCTCGTGCCAAATACGCCGAACAGACGGCAAGTATTTTACCCAAAGTAAACACCAAAAGAGAGCTGACGCTTATCAATGCCTACCACCCACTACTATTCTTATCCAATAAAGATGAAGGGAAAAAAACCTTTCCTCAAGACATTACCCTCACCGAAAGCCAGCGCATCATTGTTATTTCTGGCCCTAATGCTGGTGGGAAAAGCATAACCTTAAAAACGATTGGTTTGTTGCAACTGATGCTTCAGTCCGGCATGCTAATCCCCGTTCACGAACAAAGCACCGTTTGTTTTTTCGATCAGATAATTACGGATATTGGAGACAATCAGTCCATCGAAAACCACTTGAGTACCTACTCCTATCGGTTAAAAAACATGAAGTACTTCATTCGGAAGTGCAATAAGAACACCCTTTTCTTGATCGATGAATTTGGAACAGGTTCCGATCCTGAATTAGGGGGGGCTTTAGCGGAAGCTTTTTTAGAGGAATTTTATAACAGAGAAGCATACGGGATTATTACTACCCACTATTCCAATCTTAAAGTATTGGCAAACGAGCTTCCTTTTATGACCAATGCCAATATGCAATTCGATAACCATACGCTTGAACCTGTGTTCAATCTGATCATGGGTGAAGCCGGTAGTTCTTTTACTTTTGAAGTTGCTCAGAAAAACGGCATCCCTTTCAGCCTTATCAACCGTGCAAAGAAGAAGATTGAGCGAGGTAAGGTTCGTTTTGACGCTACCATCGCTAAATTGCAGAAGGAGCGCTCTCAGATGACTAAAACAGGTAATTCACTCAGAAAGCAAGAAAGCAAGGCAATCGAAGAGAACGCACGTTTAGAGCTTTTAAATAAAAAGATCAAAGAAAAGCTGATTGGCTATCAAGAGCTTTTTGATCATAACCAACGCATGATTGTTCTGGGCAATAAGGTCAATGAAGTTGCCGATCGTTATTTTGAAAACAATAAGAAACGGCCCTTAGTTGCTGATCTCCTGCGTTTAGTTGACGGGGAAAACTCCAAGCGTAAAAAGAAAACGGCTACAGAAAAAAAGAAAGATAAAGAGGTAAAAGAAAAAGCCAATGCAGAAGCTACCAAGGCTATGGTTGGTATTCGCAAGGAAAAAAAGAAAAAGAAAAAAGCTGCACCGGTGCCTGTAAAAGTTAAAATCAACTTTAAACTTGGAGATCAAGTTCGGTTGTTTGATGGAAAAGCGGTTGGCACCATTGATTCTATTGAAAAAGAAAAAGCTATTGTTAATTACGGAATGTTCACCACTCAAGTTCGCTTAGAAGCGCTGGATCTGGTTCAGGCTGCAAAAATCAAAAAATGAAAACGCCTATCATTCTTTTCGATGGCCCTTGTGTGTTATGTAATGCATGGGTAAACCGATTGTGTCAATGGGATCGTAAGGATCAACTTCGTTTTGCCAGTTTGGACAGTAAAACGGGACAGCAATTTTTTAAAGAGCGTAACCTCGATCCCAATGAATTTGAAAGTGTGGTCTTTTGGATTCCAAATGTGACCTATGCGCTCGAAGCTCAGGCTACTTTTGAACTATTCAAAACCTTAGGCGGTGGTTTTAAAATGTTAACGCTCTTTAATATGCTTCCAAACTCCCTTACCCGAGGAGTCTATCGTTTAATTGCGAGGAACAGATATCGATGGTTTGGCAAATTGGATGCTTGTCCCCTACCCAACCCCAAGCATGCGCATAAGTTTTTAAAGTAAAGCCAAGGTTATTTGTCGTATTATTTTGTATTTTTCCATTATGAAAAAACTCCTTTTACTCCTCACAATAAGCTGTGTTACTTCTTCAGTTCTTGCTCAGGACTGGGCTAATCTTGAGCGTTTTAAAAAAGAAAACTCAACCATCATGCAAGAGCAAAAAACAGCCCAAAGGATAGTGTTTATGGGAAATAGCATCACAGAAGACTGGTCAAATTTTGATCCTGATTTCTTTAACGAGAATCAATACATCAATAGAGGAATCGGGGGGCAAACAACACCTCAAATGTTATTACGCTTTAGACAAGATGTAGTGGACATTAAAGCAAATACAGTAGTAATTCTTGCTGGAATTAATGATATCGCAGAAAATACAGGGCCGATTACCTTGAATCAAATTCTAGGCAATATTATTTCTATGTGTGAATTGGCGGGTCAAAACAATATTCGTGTAATTTTATGCAGCGTGCTCCCAGCAAATAATTTTCCATGGCAGCCAAAAATCAATCCCACGCAAAAGGTAATTGAACTCAATAAAATGATTCATGAATATGCAAATTCAAAATCCATTACCTATGTAGATTATTATTCTAAAATGGTTGATGAACAACAGGGGCTTATCCCCTCCTATGGCTATGATCCTGTGCACCCAAACCTTGAGGGTTAAGTTGTTATGAAACACATACTCTCAGAAGTTCTAAAAAAATAGAACACTATTTTATTTCATTTAGGTTTCAATAAAAAAATAAATCATATAGTTAAATATATTTTTATACTTTTATATTTACGTTTATGCGCATCCAATTTGCATGCTTTTATATAAATAATTTAAATGCCTCCTTATGAAAAACATCTTATCCATTATACTGAGCATTATCGTTGCAGTAATTTTATTACAAACCCTTCGTTTTAAGTTTTTAGCACACCCCGATAGTGTTTATATCTTCACAAAAGTGGGAATGGAGCCTTGGGGAAGAATTGGAATTGGTATTTTAGAATTGATTGCCAGTATCCTTTTGTTTTTTCCAAAAAGAATTTGATTGGGATCCGGACTTGCTGCAGGTCTAATGGCTGGAGCTGTAATGATGCATCTAACCATGATCGGAATAGAAGTTAAAGGTGATGGAGGTACGTTGTTTTATACAGCAATAATCACCCTTATTCTCAGTCTAATAATTTTATGGTCCAAAAAGAAAGACATACCCTTTTTAAATCTATAATTTTAAATCTTACTTATGAAAACTGAATTGAAACCACCCCGATGGTGCAAATATCCGTTGTCCTATTATTCATTTGGAATCTTGTTCAAATTTTTATGTTTATTTATAATCTTATGCTGGATCCTAGTACCTTAGATCAGGTTCAATAAGACTTTCGCGCAAATTTTCCTTTATGGACTAAAGTTATTTACGGTCTAGCCGTGGGACTTGGAACAGTCAGAACCTTTGGGTTAATTCGGCGTAAAAGCTGGTCAAAAGGTGTTTTGGTTATTTCCTTGCTCTGTGTAATTATTCAGATGTACCACAGCATGTTAATTGCAGGAGCCATAGAGACTTTTGGTAGTTCATAGCTATTTTACCTACAATTGTAGTCCTTTTATCACTTTGTCTGGTGTGGATTGCACAACTGTACGGTCGCAAAGGTTGGTTTATTTAAGCTTACCTATCGATTTTGCTACAAACATGGAAACCGCTGCATCACCAGTTACGTTGACTACAGTTCGGCACATATCCAAAGGCCTGTCGATTGCAAATATCAAGGCCAGTCCTGCTTCTGGGATTCCAGCCTGAGCTAGAACAATAACCAACATCACAATCCCCGCGCTAGGAACAGCCGCTGTTCCTATTGAGGCTAGTGTTGCTGTAAAAATAATACCCAATTGGGCGGCTAAACTCAAGTCCAAACCAAAGGCTTGTGCAATAAAAACAGCCGCTACTCCTTGATACACACTAGTACCATCCATGTTTATGGTAGCACCTATCGGCAGTACAAAACTCGTTACTTCTTTATCTACCCCCAACTGATCTTCCACACACTCCATAGTAACAGGTAGTGTTGCAGCACTTGAACTGGTGGAAAAAGCAAGTAATTGTGCAGGAGCGATTCCTCTAAAGAAAAAGGAAGTACTTTTTTTAACTACTACACGAACGAATAATGCGTATGCGCCGATCATCGCCGCAAGACCTAACAATAAAGTAACAGCATAAAGTGCAAGTGCCTTAAAGAGTTCTAAGCTTGGGGCTTCGACCACCAAGGCTGCTAGAAGAGCAAAAACACCGTAGGGCGCTGCAAGCATAATGAGATCAATGAGTTTTAAAATCACCGCATTAAAAGAGTCAAAAAAACTTTTGACAGATGATGATTTTTTTTCAGGAATAAGAATAATCCCAATACCAAAAAACATAGCGAAAAATATAATTTGCAACATATTACGGTTGTTGCTGGCTGCTGCAAAAATATTGGAAGGGACAATGTCAACGAGTGCTTGTAAGGGACCTGCACTACTCTGCTTAGCAGCTGCCTCTCGCTTCTGGTTAGCATCAGATGCGTAAGCTTCTACTAATTCTTTGCGTGTTTCCAAACTAATCGATTTCCCAGGTTGTATGGTGTTGACCAAAATCAAACCAATAACAACAGCAACCAAGGTGGTGCTTATGTAGGTTAAAATCGTTCTCCCTCCCATTTGCGAGAGTTTTGAAATATCTTTTAAATCGGAAACTCCTTTTATGAGGGATGCTAATATTAGAGGAATTGCAATTAACTTTAACAGATTGATGAAAATAGTACCAAACGGTTTGATGTAATCTCCAACAAATTGAGAACCACCGCCAACGTATGACATCACTAAACCAAAAAGGACACCCAGTGCCATTCCGATTAAAATTTTCCAGTGTAAAGCTAATTTTTTCATAGACTAAATTTTATTTGTTCGACTAAGTAAGCTGTAATCTGCGAGAACTAAAGCTGCCATTGCTTCTACAATTGGCACCGCTCTTGGAACAACACAAGGATCGTGCCTCCCTTTTCCTTCCATCACTACTTTCTGTCCTTTATTATCGATGGTATCCTGCGCCTGCATTACGGTTGCTACAGGTTTGAATGCTACGTTAAAATAAACATCCATTCCATTTGAAATACCTCCTTGAATACCACCCGAGCGATTCGATTGTGTAGTCCCATCGGTATTGAATGGATCGTTGTGCTGACTCCCTTTCATTTGAGAACCATCAAAACCGCTTCCGTATTCAAAGCCTTTTACTGCATTGATGGACAGCATCACCTTTCCTAATTCGGCATGAAGTTTATCAAAGGCGGGTTCTCCTAGGCCAACGGGTACGTTTTGAATTACACAAGTAATAACACCACCTACCGTATCGCCTTCTTTACGAATTTGACGGATATAAGCTTCCATTTGTTCTGCCATAATTGGGTCGGCACAACGTACGGGATTTTCTTCTATCGCAGCAAAATTAAGCTCTTGATAGGGCGTGTCCATTTTAAGAGGTCCAACTGCCGATACAAATGCTGTAAACTTAATGTTCGATAAAAATTGCTTGGCTATGGCTCCGGCTACTACTCTACTTGCTGTTTCTCTAGCGGAACTTCTGCCCCCGCCACGATAATCTCGAAACCCATATTTTTGATCGTACACATAATCTGCATGTGATGGACGATAACTGTCTTTTATATGACCGTAGTCTTTAGATTTTTGGTTTGTATTGTGAATAGCGAAACCAATGGGAGTACCCGTAGTTTTACCTTCAAATATTCCAGAATAAAAAACAACTTCATCCGGCTCCTTGCGTTGGGTTACAATTGCTGATTGACCCGGTTTCCTGCGATTCAGCTCCTTTTGAATTGCATCGATATCCAAAACAATTCCTGCCGGGCATCCGTCAATTACTCCGCCCAATGCTGGTCCGTGAGATTCTCCAAAAGTTGTTACATTGAATAATGTTCCAAAACTATTTCCTGCCATATTATGTCTATTAGATTCACAAATATACTACATTAAATCACTATCAGAAATCATTCCGTACACTCAATCACATTCTAAGATTTAGAGATGAATTTTATCAGTTGAATTCTTATATTTGTACATGAAAAAAATCAAATTCATTGCAGCTTGTTCTATCGCAATCAGCTTCTATATAAGCTCGTGTACTTCACTTGAGCCCAATACCTTTGTCATTAATGGTACAACAGACCATACAGATGGTTCGAGTATTTATCGCATCAAATCGGGGCCAAACGGTCAGCCCATAACCATAGACTCCACTAAAGTAGTAAATGGGTCTTTTGAACTTAAAGGCTCATTAGATCAGATTGATATCAATTTTATTTTTCTTGATGGAATTAACGGGAATGTTCCTGTCATCCTGGAGGAAGGGGCAATTGATATAAACATTTTCAAAGACAGCATAGCTTCTTCTATTATCGCTGGAACTCCTTCCAACAATAATTTAGCACAATACAGAGTATCGACTCAAGGGTTTGCAAAAGACATGAGAACCTTGGTTCAAGAAATAAATGAAGCCAATACTCTTGGCGATAATATTCTTGTAGAAGATCTTACTGCAGAATACAAAGCAGTAGAGGCAAATTTAAATGTGTATGAAAGAGATTTCATGAACTCCAACCCCCAGTCGTACGTTGCTTCTCTGATTTTGGAACGCCTCGTTACCACCAAAGCAATGCGTTCTTCTGAAGCCAAACTCATTTTCAATGGTTTTGATCCTAAGATAAAAAGTAGCGTTTCTGGTAAAAAAGTTGAAGCAATAATCAACACTCCCTCCAATCCAACTGCCCTAGGTGAAATTGCTCCAGCATTTGAAGGCCCTACTCCTACCGGTGAAATAATTTCCCTTGCATCACTCAAAGGAAAGGTTACCATCATTGACTTTTGGGCAGCTTGGTGTCGTCCGTGTCGTATTGAAAACCCAAACTTAGTACGTCTCTACAAACGCATGCACCATAAAGGTCTTGAAATTGTTGGCGTTTCTTTGGACAAAAATAAATCGAGTTGGTTACGTGCAATTGAAGACGATGGTCTCAATTGGAATCATGTTTCTAATTTAAAATTTTGGCAAGAACCAATTGCATTGTTATACGGAGTACGCAGTATTCCTGCCGCATTTGTTTTGAATAAAGACGGTGTTATCGTTGCTAAAAATTTAAGAGGTGCGCAGTTAGATGCTAAAATTGAAGAGCTCCTCAATGAATAAGTAAAATAGGACTTCCCCAAGTCGAAACCAGAGCGCTATGAATGAATTTGACACCTTATTTGAGGCTCTAAAAAATACAGAACCTCCACTACAAAAGGAAATCCGCACCCATACGGTAATAGAAGACTACCCCAAAGGAGTTTTTGTTGTAGAGCAAGAAAAATACATCAAGTGGCTTGCAATTGTGATACGAGGGACCGTACGAGTTTGGCAAGAAGAAGAAGATCGCGAAATTTTATTGTACTACGTAAATCCTCTTGAAACCTGTTCCCTATCGCTAGCTGCAACTTTTAAGGATTATAAAAGTCTTGTTCATGCACGAACTGAAAACAATACCACCCTTATAAAAATACCCGTACGCTTTATAAAACAATGGAGTTTTGAATATCAATCTTGGTTTCGATTCACTACACAATCGTTTATTACGAGTTGTGAGGATTTATTAATCTCCTATAAAAGCCTGGCCTTTAAAAAAATTGGAGAGCGATTATATGATTATATCATCCACTCAAAAAACTTTGCAACAATAAACTCCTCATTTCTCATAAAGCACTAGCCAATGAGTTAGGAACAACTCGGGAGGTCATCTCGCGTTTATTAAAACAAATGGAAGACGAAGGTCTTTTGAAATTACACTTTAAAATGATTGAATTGATAAAAAGTTAGTTGGTTGTGACATTTAGCACAATTTATAGGATATGAGCGGCTTTATATTTGCCTCATAACCTAAACAATATATCATGAAAAAAACACTTCAAATCTCAAGTTTAACACTAGTTTTTCTTTTTACTATGTTCATTCAGGCACATCCTACAGAAGTACCCTCAAAAAAAACAAAAACCTATGTTCTTGTGCAATCCGCTTGGCTGGGGGCATGGCAATTGCAGCAGGTAGCTCAAACGCTAGAAACTGCAGGACATACTGTAATTACACCTGTGGCCAGTCATGGAAGTGACAAAACTCTCGCAGGCGATATTACGATGGAAACCTATGTAAATCAACTCCTAGCTATTCTTGACAGCCAGCAAGAAAAAGTAGTTTTAGTGGGTCATAGTTTTAACGGAATTACGGTGAGTAGAGTCGCTGAATTGCGGCCAAAAAAAATTGATCGCTTGGTTTATTTAACTGCCTTTCTTTTACCAAACGGTGCTTCATTCTACGACGCAGTCCAAGGTGTTCCAGACTCTAAGGCTGTAGAAAATTTCTTTCTCTCTGAAGATCAAACACAGGCCTTTGTAAAAGAAGAAGCAATGCAAAATGCATTTGCGCATGACATCCCTGCTGAGGCTTTTAATCAAGCGAAAGCATACATTGTTCCAGAACCTGCTACTCCCTTAGGATACAAGCTTGAAGTAACGGATGCTGTGTTTGGAAAAATTCCAAAATACTATATTGAATGTACGGAGGACCGAGCCATTCCTATAGCTTCACAACGAGGTATGTATGAAGGTAAAGTGAAAAAAGTATTTACATTAAACTCAAGCCATACCCCAAACTTTTCACAACCCGACAAGCTTGCGTTTATTCTACTAGATGTAATCCGCAAGTAAGACCTAATATCTAAGGTGTAATTAAAGTGCTGGCGTTTGTCGGCACTTTTAGTTTTTCCTAAATAAGATGAAGCCAGTAACCACAGTAACAACAACCAATAGAATGAGTGTTGTAAACGAAGTCGCAATGACAGATGGAACCAAGATCAGCGTAGCCAGTATACCACCGATTGCACCGCCAAAATGAGCGGTATGACCAATATTATCTTGTTGTTTTTTCATTCCAAATAAGGTGTAAACTAAATACCCAATCCCGAAAACGTATCCCGGAAGCGGCACTGGAAAGATGAACAGGGCTAATTTCATTTCTGGATACATCAAGATGGTGGCATATAAAATACCCATGATGGCTCCACTTGCACCTACTGCACTATAATAGGGATTGTCACGATGAAAATACAAGGCAAAAAGATTTCCGGCTATTAGGCAAGAAAAGTATAGGATCAGAAAATTCAACATCCCAAGCCCGGCTAATGCCTGCCCCCCAAAAAGATACAATGCAAACATATTGAATCCCAGGTGTGCCATATCGACATGCAAAAAAGCAGAACTGACGATACGATACGATTGACCACCTTTAACAGAAGCAATACTGAATTTAAAGCGGTTGAAAAAGAGTGTATCCTTGAACCCCTTTAATGAAAAAAGAACATTGACGATAAGGATTGTCAAAATTAATGGTGGAAGTGAATGCATATCGCTTTATTATTGGGTTCAAATATACTTATATTTGTTAAAAAAAATTGTGCAGTTACTCTTGTTCCTGATTACCTATCCCATAATCATTGGGGTTTCGCTTTTACCCCACTTTATATTATACCGAATTGCTGACTTCCTGTATCTCGTGTTATACAAACTCATTGGATATCGAACTGAAGTGGTTCGGAAAAATTTGAATCTGAGTTTTACAGAGAAAAGCCAAGAAGAACTCAAAGTAATCGAGCGCGCATTTTATCGACATTTGTGTGATATATTCATAGAAATGCTTAAAGCCTTGACGGTTACAAAAAAGCAAGTGTTGAAGCGATATCAATTCAATAATCTTGAAGTAATCAATCAACATTTAAGAAAAAACAGAGGGGTTGTACTCGTTTGTGGCCACTATTCCAGTTGGGAAGCTATGCTCTCGATTGGCTATCATCTTGATGGTAAAGGCTATGCAGTTTATACACCTTTATCCAATAAATATTTTGAGCGTTTGGTTGTTAAATCAAGAGCTAAACATCTGATCTATCTTGGATCACGTTTTGATGTCCTCCAAGATATAGAAATGCATCAAAAAAATAACATCAGCTACATTTATGGGTTGGCAGCTGACCAGTCGCCCATGCCAAAACCAAAAAGCTATTGGAGGTCATTTATGGGTGTAGAAGTTCCCGTTTTCACTGGGGCAGAACGTATGGCTAGACGGTTCGACTTACCCATTGTATTTGCCGATATTAATCGAGTAAAGCGTGGGTATTATACGCTGGATATCAGTCTAATTACCGATAAGCCAAAAGAAACAAAAGAAAATGAGATTACGGATATTTTTACAGAAACCCTAGAAGCTCAAATACGCAAAGATCCATCGCAATATTTTTGGACACACAACCGATTCAAGCATATGGACAAAAACCCAAAGTTAGTTTCCCAAAGCGAGTAACTCTTCTTTAAAACGGTTCATCAACAAATCTGCCGCTTCTTGAGAAGGAGCTTCAGTGTATACACGAATAATGGGTTCCGTATTCGACTTTCTTAAATGTACCCATGAAGCTTCAAAATCAATTTTCACTCCATCAACGGTATTGGGCTTATTATTGGCATATTTCTTTTCAATAGCCAGCAAGAGAGCATCTACATCCATTGTAGGCTCCAATTCAATTTTCCCTTTACTCATAAAATATTCAGGATAGGTTTTTTTCAGTTCAGAGACCGAAAGCTTACGAACACTGAGTAGTGATAAAAACAAAGCAGTTCCTATTAAAGAGTCTCTTCCATAGTGTAACTGAGGATCGATAATTCCGCCGTTACCTTCACCACCAATAACAGCATTTACAGCCTTCATTTTCGTGACTACATTTACCTCCCCAACAGCGCTACTGTAGTAGGTGCCTCCATGTTTTTCGGTTACATCCCGAAGAGCACGAGTCGAAGACATATTGGAAACCGTATTTCCAGGTGTCTTAGACAACACGTAATCTGCACAGGCAACCAAGGTGTATTCTTCTCCAAACATGGCTCCATTTTCATCCATAAAAGCCAATCGATCTACATCGGGATCTACAACTAATCCCAAATCAGCCCCCGATTCAATAACAAGAGCAGAAAGATCTCCTAAGTGTTCTTTTAAGGGTTCTGGGTTGTGTGGGAACTGACCACTAGGCTCACAAAACAATTCAATCACCTCAATGTTTAATTCCTTTAGTAATGCAGGAATTGCTATGCCTCCAATCGAATTTACACCATCTACAACCACTTTAAATCCACTGGACCGAATAGACTCAAGGTTAACCAAGGGATGATTCAAAACAGCTTGTATGTGCATATACAAACTCGTGTCATCGGCTGTTACACTTCCCAAATCGTCTACAGAAGCAAAATTGAAGTCTTCTTGCTCTGCTAAAGCTAGAATTTGAGCGCCCGCTTCGGCACTTAAAAACTCCCCATTTGCGTCCAATAACTTCAATGCATTCCATTGTTTTGGGTTATGGCTCGCGGTCAATATAATTCCTCCTTGGGCATTGGCCCTAGGAACGACCATTTCGACTGTCGGTGTAGTAGCCATAGCCAAATCAATTACGTCTATTCCCATGCCGACTAAAGTATTGGATACTAAAGCCTGTACCATTGCACCGGATATTCGGGCATCACGACCTATAACAATACTACATTTTGAGGCATCAGTATGCGATAAAATGTATTGACCATAGGCAGCAGCAAAACGAACAATGTCGATTGGAGTCAAGTTGTCGGAGGGCTTACCCCCTATTGTACCACGAATTCCAGAAATGGATTTGATTAATGTCATAAACGTATTT
>ERZ807291.7668-NODE-7668-length-12356-cov-5.996992_pt1 | contig 12356 bp, 8 predicted proteins | sample MGYA00521257_ERZ807291 | MGnify/ENA primary metagenome ERZ807291 (study PRJEB31413, sample SAMN03169783) | marine metagenome | biome: Marine; feature: Water; material: Subsurface seawater | place: North Sea | collected 2011-04-28 | depth 1 m m ...
CGATGTCGCCCGTTCCATGTCAGGTGTGCGACATGTTTTAGCTGTGAGCGATGACGCAGTAGCGGTGGTCGCCGATAGCTGGTGGCAGGCCAAGCAAGCGCTCGCGGCTGTAAAAATCGATTGGGATACCGGCGAGAATGGCAAGGTCGACAGCGACAGCATTACCGCTATCTTGAAAAAGGGCCTCGATGCCAACGACGCATTCGTTGGTAACAGCCGTGGAGAGACCTTAAATGTACTAAAGGATGCAGACACTGTTGTCTCGTCTGAGTACAGCTATCCTTTCCAGAATCATGCGCCAATGGAACCCATGAATGCCACGGTGATCTGGACTGAAAAGTCCTGCGAGGCATGGGTGCCGACTCAAAACGGTGAAGCCGCGCTGGAGACCCTCGCTGATGCCGCAGGGCTGTTCCGTGATAATTGTGAGGTGCACAAATTGATCCTTGGTGGTGGTTTTGGGCGGCGAGCTAACCACGATTTCCTGGTTCAAGCGGCACAAATAGCCAAGCAGATACCCGGCACGCCTATTAAGTTATTGTGGAGTCGCGAGGAAGACCAGCTGCGTGGCGTTTACCACCCCATTACACGCAGTCGCCTAACCGCCAAGCTAAATGATGAAGGTCTTCCTGAAGCGCTGCATATCCGTATTTCGGGGCAATCGATTCTTCATGCCCTGCGCCCCCCTTTGGGCGAGCCGAAAATTGACGAAGCAGTCTTTCAAGCATTGGCACCCGAAGGTGACCATGCTTTTATTTATGGCATCGAACATTTTCTTGCCGATCACGCTATGCGTAATACGCATTTAAGACCGTGGTTTTGGCGCGGCGTAAATATCAACCAGAATGTTTTCTACGTCGAATCATTCCTCGATGAGCTCGCAATGAAAACGGGCACTGACCCTCTCGACTATCGTCGCAAATTACTTCGCGATAGTCCCGAGGCCCTTGCCGTCTTAGAACGCGCGGCAAGCAATGCGGGCTGGGGGCGTACGTTACCTCCCGGAACAGGGTTGGGGCTGGCGCTGTGTAAAGCCTTTGGTAGCTATGTTGCAGCCTGCGCTGAGGTCTCTGTTGTCGATGGCAAGTTACACATGAAGAAAATATGGGCGGCTACAGACCCCGGTTATGCCGTTAATCCACAGCAAATAGCAGCACAGGTTTCGGGTTCATTTGTGTATGGGCTGTCTGCTGCGCTATATGCTGAGCTAACGGTCAAAGATGGTCGGGTAGAGCAAGAGAACTTCAATAGTTATCCGTCAATGAAGATCGCACAAATGCCAGAAGTGGAGACCGACGTCATGCCTTCAGGTGGTTTCTGGGGTGGCGTTGGTGAGCCTACCATTGCGGTTGGCGCTCCTGCCGTACTGAATGCAATTTACGCGGCAACCGGCGTGCGTATTCGTGACTTGCCGATGAAAGATCAGCTGTCGGTTTAGTGACTTACGGATGTTCTCGATGCGCCTATAGCGATAGCGACCTAACGGTCACAATCTAAGGTTAAGAACCTTAAGCTTAATAACTTTAAGGTAATAGTCAGTCAAACGCAGTAGTTAGAAAGGAACTCATCATGGTCATCTTAGACAGTCAGGTCCCTGCGAGAGCGTATTCCCTACGGTATTGCCTATTCGGCATGGCGGTAGTCGCAGCGGTGCTTTCAGGCTGCGCCAGTGATTCAGCACCCGAAGAAAAAGGCAATGAGTTTGGCACGGCACCGCAACTGGTCGAGCCTTCGGGCGCGCTTTTGCCGACGGTGAATCCTGCGAAAGCTATCGGCTGGAGTGAGGGTACTGCACCTGAGCCCGCTCCCGGTTTGCAGGTCAACGCTTTTGCGCGTGATCTCGAGCATCCCCGTTGGTTATTAGTACTCCCGAACGGTGATGTTTTAGTCGCCGAAACTAATGCGCCTCAAGGGCGTGCTGGGATGAGTGGCATCAAGTTTTGGATCGCGAGCAAAATGATGTCTTATGCGGGTGCGGGTGTGGCTAGCCCCAATCGTATTACGCTGCTACGCGATGCTGACGCTGATGGCACTGCAGAATTTCGTTCTACTTTGGTCGAGGGACTGAATTCCCCATTCGGTATGGCGGTTGTGGGTGATTTTCTCTACGTCGCGAATGCGGACGAATTAGTACGTTTCCCTTATCAAATGGGTGACACTCGAATTGATGCACAAGCCGAATCCATAGCGCCTTTGCCCGGCAAAGAACTTAATCACCATTGGACCAAGAATTTACTTCCCAGCGTGGATGGCCAAACGCTCTATGTAGCCGTTGGTTCCAACAGCAACATTGCTGAAAACGGCTTAGACGCCGAGCACCACCGCGCGGCTATTTTGGCCGTTGACACAGCAAGCGGTGATACGTCGGTATTTGCCAGTGGGTTGCGAAACCCGGTAGGCATGGCGTGGGAGCCAGTCTCTGGTGCACTGTGGACTGTGGTTAATGAGCGTGATGAGCTCGGCGATCAGCTGGTACCTGACTACCTTACAGAAGTAGAGCAAGGTGCTTTTTACGGCTGGCCCTACAGTTACTGGGGTAGTAATGTGGACCAGCGCGTAGCGCCGCAAAAGCCCGATTTAGTCGCACAGGCACGTGAGCCGGACTATGCGCTTGGCGCGCATACTGCGTCTTTAGGCCTAGCATTTTATACGCATAGCGCGATTCCCTCGTTGGCAGGCTCAGCCATTATTGGTCAACATGGCTCGTGGAATAGAGCCCAGCCCTCAGGTTACAAAGTGATCGCAGTTAGCTTTGATGACGGCAAGCCTATGGGCGCCCCCACCGATCTTTTAAGTAGTTTTTTGAACAGTGAAGGTGAAGCACAGGGTCGTCCAGTGGGCGTGGCCATCAATGATCAGGGTGCGATTCTCGTGGCCGATGACGTTGGTAATATCATCTGGCGAATAGCTGCAGCGCAATAAAACACATGCACCCGACGGCCATCTCCGTGCTCTGATTGAACGACAAGGCAATCATGATGAAAGATCTGTTTAAGCTTTGTGGCGTAGCCTTCTTTACCACCTTCGCCACCTTCGCCACCTTCGCCACCTTCGCCACTTTCGCCACTTTCGCCACCTTGGCCATTTTGCTGTCTGCGCCCACGCAGGCTCAGCCCTATGATATTGCGATCAACAACGGACGAGTTATTGATCCTGAAACCCAGCTCGACGCTATTCGACATGTCGGTGTTAGGGACGGGAAAATCGCTGCTATTAGTGAGCAGCCCCTTGACGCTGAAACCGTCATTGATGCGAGTGATTACGTTGTCGCGCCTGGATTTATTGATATCCATACCCATACTCCAACGCCTCTTGGCCAGCGTCTTAATGTTCTCGATGGGGTCACAACCCAGCTCGACACAGAAGCGGGCGCCTATCCAGTCATTCAGTTTGGCAGTGCGGTGCGAGAGCAGCCGCTGATTAATTACGGGGCATCAGTTGGCCACTTTGCTGCACGTATTCAAGTGATTGAAGGCGGCGATTTGCCCTATTTTTTTGAGGGCAGTCGCGTAATCACCATGGGGACGCCCGCTTGGGAGCTGCGTGCGACCGACGAGCAGCTTGCAGCGATCAAAGTGAAGCTAGAAAAGGGTCTGACAACGGGCGGCCTTGGCATCGGGGTTCTGCTCGACTACATGAAAGATGGCGTAGACAACCGTGAACTGGCTATGATTTTTGACGTGGCAGCTCACTACAATGCACCGGTATTTGTCCATGTGCGCCGAGGTATGCCGGGTGATCCCTCGGGTCTTGATGAGGCCTTGGCGCTGGCCATAAAAACAGGCGCCCCTCTTTTTGTGTGCCACATCACTCACAATGCGATGGGCGGTATTGGCCAGTGGCTGGCTAAGATTGATGCAGCACGAGCACAGGGTGCGAAAGTGGCTACCGAGACCCTGAGCTATTTAGCGGGCGGTACCAGCATCTCTGCCGATGTCTTTCGAAAACGGGATTGGCAAAGCGTCTTCGACATAAGCTACGAAGATGTTCAGTGGACCGCGACGGGGGAGTGGCTGACTAAAGAGTCATGGGACTACTACGCACAAAGTGAACCCCACGGGGCTGTGAACCATCACTATCTCAAAGAAACATGGCTCAAGACGGCACTTGAGTGGCCAGACATGATGATATCCACTGACGCCATGCCCGCTTTTAGCACGCAGCAACTGAGCAATCCCAATATTGCCGGCACCTTCAGCATGGTGCTAGGGAAGTATGTGCGAGAGAAAGGTTATCTATCGCTCTCAGATTCTTTATCACGCATGAGTTTAAAGCAGGCTCAATGGCTAGAAGGTGTGGCACCTGTTTTTCAGCAAAAAGGGCGACTACAGTTAGGTAAAGACGCCGATATTGTCGTCTTTAACGCCCATACGGTTAAGGCACAAGCCACCTATGGAGACCCGTATGCTCAGCCTGTGGGTATCGATTGGGTACTTATCAATGGTGAGGTTGTAGTCGATAACGGGAAGCTGCGCGATGACGTGATGGCAGGACGCCATTTAATGGGCGCTGCACGGAAAGTCGCTGAATAACAGCCAAGTTAAAGGGTCATAAATGAATTTTGCTTCTGACAATACAGCGCCTGTTGCTCCGAATGTTATGGACGCGATGGTGGCGGCTAATCAAGGGACCTGCCCATCATACGGCGTCGACAGTGAAAGCGAGCACGCGCGAGTACTGTTTTGTGATTTGTTCGAGACGGACTGCTCGGTTTATTTTCTTGCCTCAGGCACGGCGACCAATAGCGTTGGCTTAGCTGCGGCCACCCCTCCTCATGGCGCTATGCTGTGCTCCGACGTCGCACATATTCATTTGGACGAATGTGGCGCTCCCGAGTTCTTCACCGGTGGCGCGAAGCTTCAAACACTGACGTCATCAGCCGGTAAGCTGAGTCCCGACGTTTTGCTTACGCATTTTGATGAGCGGCCTATGTTGGGTCCTCATCGCTCACCCTATAAAGTGCTGTCGCTGACGCAAGGCACTGAGGCGGGGACCGTTTACTCTGTGTCAGAGCTTGAGGCTCTCAGTGCGATTGCGCGCAATCATGACTTAGTGGTGCAAATGGATGGAGCCCGTTTCGCGAATGCAGTTGCGGCTCTGGGCGTTTCTCCTGCGGAGCTTAGCTGGCGCGCAGGTATTGATATGCTCTCGTTTGGTGGTACCAAAAATGGCTGTTTGGCGGCCGAGGCACTAGTGGTTTTCAATAAGAGTCTCGTGGATGACGTGGAGTTTCTTCGTAAGCGGGCAGGTCATCTTTGGTCGAAGGGCCGCTATTTAGGTGCGCAGTTTAAGGGTTATCTAACGGATGGCTATTGGTTAACGTTGGCCGCGCATGCTAACGCTATGGCCCATCGTCTGTCGTCAGGGCTCCAAGCTCTTCCGGGCATTCAGTTGATCTACCCAACGGAGATCAATGAGGTTTTCGTGACCATGCCTGACGATTTGGTAACGGCACTACAAAATGCGGGGGCGAGCTTTTATCCTTGGGTATGCCCCGGCCTGCCGGCGAGTGCAAAGGCGTATCGATTGATAACAAGCTGGAGCACCGACGACGCAGAGATTGATCAGTTTTTGACGTTGGCACAGCGCCACTACATTGGTTAGGTTAATGCGTGCCGAGTGGTGCAGTACCAACAGGACTTATCTCCACCCTCTCACTTCACTCATATAGGAACAACTTACGATGCTTAAATTACACGGCTTTGCCGTCAGCAACTATTTCAATATGGTACGCATTGCACTTGAAACTAAGGGTATTCCTTATGAGGTGGTGCAGCGCTTTCCGAGTCAGGATGAGGATTGGCTTTCTTTAAGCCCCATCGGCAAAGTCCCCTGTCTTGAGACGCCTGACGGTACCCTCGCTGAGACTATTGTGATTCTCGAGTACTTAGACGAAAGCTTTCCGGATAAACCATTGATTCCAGGAACGCCCTTCGAGAAAGGCATGACGCGACAGCTGATGCAGATGATCAAGCTTTATATTGAGCTGCCTGCACGACGACTTTTTCCGGGTGTATTTTTTGGCGGTAAGAACTCAGACGCCGCGGTAGATGAAGTTAAGCCTGTCTTAGAAAAAGGTGTTCGTGCGTTAAATACTCTAGGTCGCTTCGACCCTTATTTGATAGGTGCCGGGCCGACTGCCGCCGACTTCATGTTGATGTACTCCTTAGATTTAGCTGCCGCGGTAGCCAAAAAAACGTACGACTGGGACATGTTGGCCGATATTACAGGCAGTAAGGCGTTGCTTGATCGTCTGAATGAAGACCCCATTGCCCAGCGAATCGCAGAAGAGAAGCAGGCTCAAATGGCTGCGTTCTTGAGCATGCGCGGCTAATGGCTTAGCGTGACAGTTGACGAGCAACAACGAGTGAGCGCGCGATAGTAATGCTTCGAATCCTGTGGGAGTAATGAATGGCTAAGCGTTGGTGGTTACTCTTAGGCCTGGCGGCTGTGCTGAGCTTTGTTGGTTGGCGCAGCCTGGGGATCAGCGCTGGTTATATCATCCACGGTCCGTCAATTGCTGCGGGTATTGGCGCGAAGCTTTTGTGCAGTGCCGAGTACGTCTCGGGAATGAGTCGCGAGCAGGCGTTTGAGGATGTGAGGCAGTACTCGCCGATTCTAGATGAGCTCTCGGTAACCTACGATCCAGAGCGCCATGCAGTCACCGCATCATTTTGGGGTATTTCCGAGAAGACTGCGCGTTACATTGAAGGTTTGGGCTGCGCGATAACATTTTCAGATGCGGACGCTCGCCATCAAATAAAGACCGTAGCCACAACCCAGTCTGATGCTCCTTGGCCGCTCGGGAGTCGAGTAGACACTATTAATCCCGCACTGCAGGTGCAAGTGGCCGATATTGTCCGCGAGGATAATGCCCGCGGTTTGAACACGCGTGCACTGCTCGTCGTTCACCAAGGTCGGGTTGTCGCGGAGGCTTATGATCAGGGTGCGGGGCCTGGGACGCCGCTCTTAGGTTGGTCAATGGCAAAAAGCTTAACAGCCATTATGCTGGGCAATCTAGAGTTTCAAGGTATTGCCGATCTATCCCTGCCCCCCGGATTTTCGGGCTGGGATCGAGATGCTCGCCGGACTATTACGACGTCACATCTTCTTACGATGACCGATGGCCTCGATTTTCTAGAGACCTATGAGCCAGGGGATAATGCAACGATTATGTTGTTCGACACTCCCTCAGCCTCGGGTTACGCGATGCAAGCCCCTGCGTCATCGAAGCCCGGTGAGCGCTACAATTACAGCTCGGGAACAGCCAATTTACTCGCGAGACACTACCAAGACCTTCTGGGCTCGCCCCAAGCGGCCTATGATGCGTTTATTCATTCTATTTACGAGCCCTTGGGTATGCAGAATGCCGTGTTAGAGGTTGACCCTTCGGGTACCTTTGTCGGTAGCTCCTACTTTTATGCGTCCGCGAGAGATTGGGCGCGTATGGGGCAATTAATGCTCAATGGGGGTGAACTAATGGGCCGTCGCATTGTTAGCGAGGACTGGGTTTTGCGTGCGACGACGCCTAATGCGTCGATCAACGACAAAGCCTACGGCTATCAGTGGTGGCTAAATAGCGGCAATGATGAGCTGCGTTTTCCGCTCCTACCCGCGGACGCCTATTTCGCAAATGGCAACCGTCAACAAACCGTTATGGTCATACCGTCTGAAGGCGCAGTGATTGTTCGCTTAGGGTGGACTAGTGGTGCTTATCCAATAGACATTAACGTGCGAAGTATCTTAGATCTGTTGGCGGAACGCTCTTGAAAGGAGGCAAAGTGAAGTTATTTACGGGCTTTATGGGTGTTCTCAGTTTTGGCTGCATGTTGGGCATCGCGGGCATGGTGGGAGTGGTCGGAATAGGGCCTGCATGGGTGTTAGCGGAAGTTAATGCTCAGCCTCACGCGCAACTCCCTATGCAGATTGCCACGCAGGTCATTATCGTGCGTCATGCGGAGAAAATCTCAGGCGATGGAGATGATCCCGAGTTGACGGTACTCGGCCAGCGTCGCGCCGCTGCGCTAGCCGATATCCTTTCTGACGCCGGTGTTGGCGCAATCTTCAGTACGCAGTTCACGCGCAATGTTCAGACAGTTACGCCAATTGCAGATAAGGTCGGGCTGCCAGTCAATATCCGCCCCATAAGTTCTGTAAGCGTTGGTGATCACGCGCGAGCTCTTGCGGCTGAAGTACGTGACCTACATGGGGGTGAAACCGTACTTATTGTGGGGCATAGCAATACGGTAGATGATCTTATCGTAGCGTTTGGTGGCCCGAAGTTGGACGATTTAGAGCACGATGACTATGACAATATCTATTTGTTGACGATCGTACCCAACAAAGCCACTGGATTTATTCAGGTTGCGTATCCGGTATTGGCCGAGGAGCGGCCTGTGCCTTCAGCGTCGACTGAGTCTCAGTCAAACGCCATGTTTCCCTGATTATGAATAGTTAAGATCGCTCATCAAAATGCAGCGACCAAGAAAGGTGCAGCAAGGGCGCAAGCACCAATTATAACTGTTAGTAAATCTTTGTTTGTCTGGCTCATAACTCTTCAACCATAAGTGTCTCAACGGGCACTAAATATAATCCTTTTAGGGCTAATAAAGTGATTTTCTAAGAGAGTTTTTCAGTAATTATTCCTATTTATGTAATATTAAAATTTAACACATGAACCAAAGTAATATTAATGGGCGTAATGTTAATTTGTTCTTATGCTTCGCATTGGCTATAGCTAGGTAAGCGGCGGGTTACGCAAGCTACGCGTGTTGCCGATGTCGCTAAGACCCTGTACAACTCGTAGCCACTTAAATGTCTAAAAAGGTAGAGGAAGTGAGTATGCAGTCGTTGTCTGGAAAGACCGCAGTGATCTCGGGTGGTGCCGAAGGTATTGGCTTGGCGCTGGCCAAGGGCCTTGGTGCTTTGGGGATGAACATTGTCCTAGGGGACATTGAGGCGAAGGCGTTGGCTCGTGCGCAGGAGATAATGACCGACCTAAATATTCCTCATTTAGCGGTAGAAATGGACGTCTCAATAAGAGACGACTGGCAGCACACGGCGCGGGCGGCTCTAGAGCGCTTTGGCGACATCCATATGCTGGTCAACAACGCTGGAGTGGGTGGCGGTATGGGGGCGCTGGGTAACTTGGACGAGTCGGGCTGGCGCTGGGCGATTGACGTGAATCTAATGGGTGTCGTTTACGGTGCTGATACCTTTGTGCCATTGATGAAGGGGCATGGCGAAGACGCTTGGCTTATCAATGTTGCCTCCATGGCCGGTATGGCTGGCGTACCGTTGGCCGGTTCCTACACTGCGACCAAGGCTGCTGTTGTCGCTTTAACCGAGGCTTGGTCTACAGAACTCGCTGATTCGGCAATTCACGTATCGGTGCTAGCTCCCGCGTTTGTGAAAACCCGCATTCATCAATCACATCGTAACCGGCAAGCGCGCTATGCACCGACTACTGCTCCCGGGCCCGAGGTCATGAAGATGGCGAAGGGTTCCGCCCAGGCGGTGGAAAATGGCATTGACCCCGAGCTTCTTGCGAAGCGGGTGCTAGAAGCTTTGGATGCCAAAGAAACCTATATATTCACTCATCCGAAGTACCGCTTTGTTACCGACGAGCGCAGTGCCAATATAGCCAAAGCGTTTGACAGTGCCGCGGAAAGCCCTTTGGTTGCGGACGTTGCGGAAGCGCCAATGGCATTGGGTTTTGTTGACTCTTAGTCGGGGTCGATAGTGCGGTATTGGCCGGGTTCAAGCGTCCAAAACGCGGCGCGGTCTAACCCCTGTTGATCCAGCGCCGCGCGAAGGTCTTCAAGGGGTTCATCGATACCTTCGTAAGTCAGCTGGAAAATGCCGTAGTGAATGGCCAGTGACTGCTTGCTGCGTAATTCCTGATGCGCCTTCACCGCTTCTTCTGGATTGAGGTGGATGTCGGCCATGAACCAGCGGGGCTCATAAGCACCAATAGGTAGCAGTGCTAGCGTAAAGGGCCCCCACTCGGCGCCTTGTTCTTTGAAATGGGGCGAATAGCCGCTATCGCCGGCGAAATAGATGCGACCTGCGCTAGTTTCGAGCACAAAGGAGCCCCACAAACTGGCCATTTGGTCAAATAAGCCTCGACCCGAGCGGTGTTGGCACTCGACAAAATGAATGCCGACATCATCGATATCAGCACCTGTATTCCAGTCCAACTCGCGCACGTCAGAAAATCCCAATCCTCTGATCAGCGCGCCATTACCAAGCCCCGCAATGACCACTGGAGGAGTCTGCTGCTGACGGAGAATGCCCTGCATAGTCTCAGTATCTAAATGATCATAGTGATTGTGGCTTATTAAAATCACATCGATGGGCGGGAGCTCGGCAAGCGCAATACCCGGCGCGCGCACTCGCCGTGGCCCCGCAAACGACACGGGACTCGCGCGGTCGCTGTAAACGGGATCGGTGAGTATGTTTAGCCCATCAACCTGTAGGAGCACCGTGGAATGGTTGATGTATGTGACGCGAATACCGCTTTCAACCGCGCCAACTATGGCATCGTGCTCAGGATTCGGCACCGACTCGGGCCAATCTTCGGCTTCATTTAAACTGCCCAGCAGCATCTTGAAAACGTCGAATAGGCTTTTATCGCTACCGTCACGGTTACGGAAGTGCTGACCATCGTAGTGCTCAGACAGTGGGAACTCAGAGGCGCCTTGCTGCACACACCCTGTGACGATTGCGATCAGAGCGACACTGACGATGATGAAGCGGTAACGGAAAGGTTTGGAATTGCGCATTAAAGTTGCCAGTCGGGAGATGATGAAAGAGGTTCCGCGTATAGAGACGTTATACGTGCGCGCCGGGAAAAAGGTTCGACCCGACGGGGTACATCTTGTTAATTCTCACACTTATAGATTAATACTAGTGTTAAAGGCAGAAAACTTGTCACCGCTTAACTTACAATAGGCGCCCAAGCGCGTTCCCCTTGATCAAGCCACTGCATTTAAACACCCGCCAAGTGCGCGTGGGTCGCGCACCGATCTGACTGTAACGAAGGATGCTACGTGAGCAAGATTAAAGTCGAAAATCCTCTTGTTGTTTTACACGGCGATGAAATGGCACAAATCGCTTTCGAGCGCATTCTCGAGCAATTTGTGACATCAAAATTGGAAATCGACTTGATTGAAGTCGACTTATCAGCCGAGAAGCGATTAACCAGTAACGGTCAAGTTGTCGTTGAGGCGATTGAAGCACTCAAAACATACGGGGTTGGGATTAAAAATGCGGGCATGACCGTAAACCGGAGCCAGCTCGATGAGCTGCTCGCTAAAAATCCAGAGATCAAAGAGGAAGCGCTCGATAAGCTCGCAACGAAATCACCTAACGGTGCGATTCGAAAAGGCATTGGCGGGAACATTACCCGAGAAGATATAGAGTTTCGTAACTTAACGAGCGTGCGCCCCGATTGGGTTGATCGCGATATCGAAGTCGATACCATGGACAGCGGTGGTCTCGATTTTAGCTACAGCGAGCTTTCCAGTGCCACGGGGGTTGCAAAAGTAGTCTTCGTGGGAAGCAATGGAGAGCCTGTTGAATTGCATCGCCGAACCCTTCTTAAGGGTGACCCCTGGATGCTGGCGACCAACAGTATCGAAGAAGTTGAAGCGTGGGCGCACCGATTCTTTCAGCGTGCACTCGACGAGCAGCGCGACATTTATCTCGGCTTAAAAGATACGGTTGTTCCGGGCTATGACGGCGTTATGCGTGCGGCGATTGAAGCTATTTACGAGCGTGACTACAAAGCAAAGGTTGCGGCCGCCGGTCTTGCGTATCATTACGAGCTGATTGATGCCCAGGCGGCTCGCATAGTTTCAAATCCACCCGAGCGAGCTCTTTGGGGAGTTCCCGACAATGTCAGTGGAATGAAGCTTTATAAGTTGGTGCAGCAGTTAAAGCGCTACGGTTTGCCTGAGCGTAAAGCACATGTCTCTATTTCGCGTATGAGTGCCGGCGGTGGTGACCAATACGGAAGCTACAATACGCCTGCGCCTGAAGACGGCATTATTAAGGTTTTGGTCGACGGGCAAGAGAAGCACGCGCGCTTCGTTTCGGCGAGTGACCCCATTTTGTTTATGTCGAATGATCGCGAGGCGATCAAAGACTGGGTTAAGCAGGTCTTCAAAGATGCCGCTGCCAATAAAAAAGAAGTTTATTTTGGGTTGAAGCGCGAGTTTGTACAGTACGACGAAGTTTATAGCTCTATTATTTTAGAGCTTCGGCAAGAGCTTGCTGCTCTCGACACGCCTCCGCCGTCGTTCATGATCATGCGGCCGTCACGACAGCTGAGTAAGATGATCTGTGATCCGCCG
>ERZ807291.7683-NODE-7683-length-12344-cov-4.744080_pt1 | contig 12344 bp, 10 predicted proteins | sample MGYA00521257_ERZ807291 | MGnify/ENA primary metagenome ERZ807291 (study PRJEB31413, sample SAMN03169783) | marine metagenome | biome: Marine; feature: Water; material: Subsurface seawater | place: North Sea | collected 2011-04-28 | depth 1 m m ...
GCCGGGCTCCGCGTGCATGTTCAAAATGCAGCGCGAAGAGCCCGGCGCCTGCGCCGTGCTGGACCACGCCGCGGCGTCGCACCACTGCTGGTCGTGGGCCGATCGCGGCGCGGTCTGCGCCGCCGGCATGGCGTTTGTGTACGCGAACGCCGCCGTGCTGCGCCGCATCCGCTCGGGGTTGATGACGCCGTACGAGCGTGAGGCGTTTCGCCTGATTGCAGTGCACAACAGCGAGTACAACTCCGCGCAACGCGGCAACATGCTCGCGCAGCTGGCGGACACGCTCTGACGTATAAGCCGCCGCCGTCACCACCCAAAAAAATCAAAAAATCAAAAAACCAAAAAAAACCAAAAACCCAAAAAATCAAAAAAGAAAATGCGCAGCGCGCTGGTGGGTTACTGTGCTGCAGCGTTGGCGCTGGTCGCGCCACGGGGGGTGGGGGCGCAACCATATCCCACGTCTTGGCCCAGCATTGCCGAAGAACGCCTGTGCCGCGACACTGACGTTTTGGTGTGCAGCGGCACGGGCGACTATCCAGACGTATGGGACGTATACCCCAATAACGAATTCATACCTTCTGTCCGGCAATTCGGGGTTACGTCGTACGCAACGATCCGTGCCGCCGCCGCCGACACCACTGTAACCTCTGATGATCTCATCTCAACCATTGCAGTCTCATGTGTAGGTGTAGCGGTCCCCATTATTGAAACGTGGCAGTGCCACCCCCCCCCCTCGGCGGGGGCCATCTTGCCGTTCATTCCCGCCGGCGCCCAGGTCACCGTCGTCGACTACAGGCACTTTGCGGCCAACGACCCTGTCGGCGTCGCCCACGGCGGCGGGGTCAGCGTGCTGACCGCGGCCGCGAAAAACGCGACGACGGGATCAACGGGGTACTACTTCTACGTGGTGTGCGACGGCTTTAGGTACATAAGCGGCGGCGAATATAGACAGGTTGCGCCACCGATCTATACGTTTTCTGAAACGGAACTTGTTGAAGTTGATGTCGACCCTGCGGCTAGTTCCGGGTATACAACTCCGTTCTCGCATAATCAAATCGCCGGATTTTGCTCGGCCGGTTGGGCGCCACAATCTCTTTCCGCAATAAAAAGTCGCGATTTGACCGGGGGTTATTGGAACTCTGCCCCCACCGCCGGCGAGCTCGCGTACGCCGCCGTGTACGGCGAGCTGTTTAACTACTCCTCGCCGGACGGCGAAACACAAGCGAACGTGCGTGCCGCGAGTCCGATCCTGGGCGCTGTGCGCCACGCAAACGACCGGGGCGTAAAGGTGACGCTGCAGCGCATCACTCTCACATCAAACGGCGTCGAGGAGTTAGACTTGAAGACCGAAGATCAACTTGTGAGCCTCGTTGCCACGAGCTCCACGGACAGCTTCGCCGACAGCTTTGCGTGCACCTTTGCGCCCGCCTCTGGGGCCGACGACCCCTTTGACTACTTTGTGGCTGAACCTTCAGGGCGCGTGCACGGGCGGGTAAACGGTACCGCCTACGATGCATACACACCGTTCAACGAAAACACCACCTACGCGTGCACGTGCGTGCTCCCCCCTTCGAAGGTTGAAGTGTGCGTCATCGTGGCGGCCACGCCCGACTTGCCGACCCTGATTTCGTTCGATCGTGACCTCACTTTCCAGTACGCGCCCACCATGTGCGGCGGCACGGCGACGGCGGCGGCGATTGCGGTCTCGCCGCCGTCGATCGTGCTCCCAGCCGAGCACGACAGCGTGCGCCTGTCGTGCATCGTGCCCTACACGGTGCCCACGTTCTCGAACAGTGTTGACGATATCAGTCGCAAACGCCGGAGTTCAGCACGGCCTGTCGCGGACCTCGCGTCGAAGCGGATGGAGATCGACGTTGTCTCGATCGACGATTTTCTTAAGGTTACGGGGGACTATATTAAGTGCAAATTCGAACTCCAAACCGCAGCTACGTTCACAGAAACATCGGAGACATGGTCGCAATCGGAGGGTGTGTGCTTCCCCGCCCCCCTTGTCGTCGATCCAACTCTTGCAAAAGCCAAGTGCGGGTCGGCCAACGGTGCGGGCGACTGCACGCTGGTTTCGTTCGAGCCCTTGTTCATGTTACAGCCAGGGCCCCTGTTCGTCGCCTGCGCCTGCGCCCCGCCCCCGCCCCCCGGTCGCGTCGGCAGTGCGTCGAATTCAAACTCAAACTCAAACTCAAACTCAAACACCGGCGGCGGCAGCGCGGCCGCAGTCGTCGGCGGCGGCGTTCTTATCATCGCCGTCATCGTTTTCAGGCGCAAGGAGAACTCGGGTGTGTACCAGACGGTATCCGGCATTCAGATTTAAACCGTACTTAAAGTGTCCATTGGACATTTTTTCGTTTTTTTAAAAAAAAACAACCATGTTGGGGTTTTCGCGAAACGGACAACAAACCAACAAACCAACATGGGCAAACCACGTACTCCGGAACCACGCAGGTCAGCGTCGCGGGTACCACGCAAGCCGGCGCCGTTCGCCGGCGGCATCAAATCGACCCCCTTGATCCGAGGTTTCAATTCAAGACTCATCGTGGCGGCGGTCGAGTTGGTTGGCGGCAGCGTGCTCGACTTGGCCGAACGGCAGGGCTTTGGGGAATGCTTTTGCGGCGTGTTCCCCGGCGACAAGCGGCACGTGTTCGTGCAGCAGGTGCTGGCCATGATCATGAACAAGCCGCGAGGGTTGACGTACCATCTGGCGCCGGAACTCATCGACGCGATGCAGGGCACGTTCCGTGGCAGCGCGGCCGCGTGCAAAGATGTTGTGAGTGCAATGATCGGCAAGCCGGAGACGCTTCTGAAGCAGCTGACGCAAAAGCGTGGAACGAGCGTGAGCGCGACCGTCTGCGCTGCGCTCATCACGGTGGTCGCGGCGTACAACGCAAGCCTCGCGGTGCTGGCGGCTGGAAAAAACTGGCGGGCGTTTGCGGCCAGGATCAACGACAGCGATTTGATTGCCCAGGTGGTTCGCCTGATCAAGTGCCGGCCGAGCGTGACGATGCTCACGACGAAACCTGCAGCGGTTGGCAGCGACGTTTTGCCGGGCACGGTCGAATCATCGTGCGCGGGCGCCGAGCTGACCATCTGGCCAGGCGACCGCGTGGAAATCATGCGGCGCAACATGCCGACCGGCGCTTGCCAGGGCGGCAGAACGGTCGCAGCGGTGGTGCCGGGGGAAGGGTCCGCCACGTCGGTGCAGCTTTCGGGCCCGCTTGCGGTTCCGGTGCCGCCCGGATCAATCGTGACGATCAAGCCGGCGGCGGTTCCCGACTCGGTGCTGCAGGCCGAGGTCGAGGATGTCGCAATGCCCGTGCCGTCGTACCCCGATTACCGAGCGTCGGCGGACCGCGCCGGCGGCGGCGCCGACTACTTGCGCACGCTCGCGGCAAGCACCGACCGCGAAGACGAGGCGCGCGCCCTCGATTTGACATAGAATATTAATAATTAAAAAAACCATGTTAAGAACTTTTAATGGAATATGATTTTAGAGTGTAAAAATTCCGTGGTGCTCACTTTGGGTTTTTTACACTTTTTTTCTCTTTTTTTTCCTCACAATTACAACTAAAAAAAATGGCATCAACCCCTCTACTTCCTCTGACTCCATTTGTGACTCCACTCGCACGGTGGGACGCAGCGATGGCTGAAGTGATTCAACATGCCACCTTGTGGTGCGGCGGCGACGCGACCGCGCAGGCAACGGCGGCGATGGCGGCGGCGATGGCGGCGCGGGACCCGGTGGCGGTGGTCCAGACGACGACGATGACGTACGCCGGCGGGGACCTGTCCACGCTGCAGAAGGCGGTCCGCACGATTAGCATCGGCGCAACGATGGCGCAGCTGGAAGAGGTAGCGGCCAAGATCAAGCCGGCTGTTGACGCGTTCAAGGTGTTGGCCCCCATGGGTGTAGGCACAAAGGAGCGGGACGGGATCCGCCAGATGTTGCAGCGGCAGACGGGGTTGCTGGTTAACGAGGAACGCGCTCGCGATCATCACAAACGGGTTCGCGCCGACGGGTTGGGCGCGAAGGACGAGGACAGCTTGATGCGTTCGTTGATCGCGGTGAGGTTCGATCCGGACGCGTCTGCGCTTCTGATTGCACAAGCGGCTGCAGTGCCGCCAAAGAGGGTGTTGAAGGCTGCAATGGACGCGGTCTCAATCCAACCAACGCAGCAAGGCGAGTTTTTTGCCAAAACAGGCAAAGAGCGGCGGCGGTTCCAAAAGCGGAACAGCATGGCTAAACAGAAACAGAAGAAGAAGGCGCGCGGCGCCGACGACGGCGACGCCGACAACGGCCTGGAGTGGCCGGAGGAGCCCCCCGCGAAGCGGCGCGCGCTCGGCGTTGCCGTCGTCGGCGAGCTTCCGTCCGACTTGGAGCTAGATGACATGGCTTCTAATATTTTGCTTCCTGGATAACAATAAAAAAATACTTTCGACTCTGACACGTGTACTGCAATTCTCCGAGCGTTGGTCGCTGCGCACTATAAGCAGAAAAGTTGCACGCACTCGCACACGCGCGCGCGCTCTCAGTCACCAATGGCGGCAGTTGTGTACACAATAGTTCGCGTCGTGTTCGACGACGCAGCCGACTTTCTCCGGCTCGCGGGGCACGCGGCACCGGGCAAAGGTCCAATCAAACTTAGGGTCAAGCTGGTGCGGACCAACCAGGCGTACGACGCGGCGGTGTTCGCGGCGCAAGGCATCGCGACCCCGAAGGGCCACGCAATGCCGTGGATCCTGCTCCACGACGGCATCGCCGACCCCGACGTGGCCCGGGTGCGGTCGCACGAGGGCGCTGACGTTGTTGCAGGGTGCAGCAGCGGCAGCACCGAGGCCGACATTCTTTACAAGCACACCGACACGCACACGTTCAAGAAATTTGTCGAAACCGCTGTCAATTTCACCGCGGGCAACGACGACGCTTCGACGTCGTCGTTGCCGGTCGATGTAACGCCGCAATCGATGGAAGCCGACAGCGTCAACACCGCCCACGCGGACGGCGGTGTCGCCGCCTTGCACGTCGTTATTGATCCAGTGCCAGACATGTCGGGGTGCTACTCCGACGCGATGCACCAACCGGTGTCGGGGGGTGCCCCGCGCACGCTGCATCGCATGCCGATCGGTGTCGCAGAGGGCCCAGAATACACGGTCCACGCGCCCTACGCGCCCGACGAGCAGCAAATGTACACGCCGTTTGATTCAAATCCGGGGTGGTCGGCCACGCTTGCGCGTGCGGAATCATTTGAGGGGACGTGGACCACTAAATTCGCCAAGGTCGGGCACTCCGCCAACAGCTTTTCGGTGCAAGCGCAGTTTGGGCCAAACCTCAAGTATCTCGAGTGGCGGCAGAACGGCGCTACCCGACCGGAGAACGTGTGGCTCTCGACAGAGTTGTACCACCCTGAGTGCGTTCGGCGGGCGCGATCCGCGGAGTCGGCCGCGAGCATGCTGCGGTGCGTTGCGTACTGCGCCAACGGATGCTAGACAAGGCAATGAATGCACTTTAATGGTTACAAACAAAAATAAAACAAAACACCGATCTAACGGCCGGCGCTCATTCACACCTGAGCACCGTGTACGCCGTCGCACGCTTCTTGCCGGAAAGCACCTTGTCCGGCGCGACCTTAAGCCAGACAGTTCCGTCGATTTCCCTGCCTGCGAGGTCTTTCAGCACGCGGTTGATCACCGATCTGTATTTGTAAAAATCTGTTCCTTTTTTGATGTGTTCCGACGAGACCAACACTCCCGTTTTAGAGTGGGCCTTCTCAAGCATGCGCTGCACCAGGGTAGCAACGTATTTCGGGTCCGGCAGGACGTCGCCGGACACCGGCTTCCCCCACGCCCCAACCCCATTCCCGACCGTCCCTTCCACAGCCAACAAGAACGGGCTCTTGGCCGGGGCCGGGGCCGGGGCCGGGGCTGCCATCGGGACCAGCTCCCTGCATTCCTGCCGCAGCTCCTCCTCTTGCGTGTCCTCCCTTACCGGTTGCAGCCCGCCGCCGGCGGACGAAACCCGGAGCACCGAACTGACCCCGCCCGTTGCCTTCGCTTTGGATGCCGCTTTGGCCGCCGTCGTCAACGCCGCGATCACGTCGCGCATCGACACGCCCTTGGCGGGAAAGTGGACCATCACCGGCCTCGTCGGCTGGGCTTCCATGGCATTGATCAACCTGTCGTCGCCCACGCAGATAAGCACCTGGCACCCGTAGGTTTTCGCGCAACCGTTGCAGAGCCGAGCAATCTCGCTGTCGGTGACCGCGTCGGTGAGGCGCCGCGCGTTGTTGGCGGCGTCGGCGTCGGCGCCGGCCTGGAACTCGTCGTCGACGGTTGAACAGTTGTCGCGGCCGTCCGTCACCACCGTGAAGTCAGTGATGGTCCACCCAGGGTTTTTGCGGCACTCCGCTGAAACCGCGGACATTGCATTAAACATCGCGGTACAGCCCTTGGGTTCCATGGGTTCGAGCGGTACCGTGACTCCGGCCCGCCGCAACCACGCGCCAACGATGGTCTGGTACACCTCTTGGATAGGCTTAACAGACTTCGATATGTCGACCAAAAGAACCGGCACTGGGCCGACGTAACCGGGCGGCGGCCGAAGAACGACGGTCCAACCGTGGTTGAAGTACACGACAAGCACACCGTTTGGCATTTTGAAATTGAGTCGGTTCAAGGACGGAGAAGGCGAATTGTGTCGCGCAGAATCCCAATAAAAAGATTAAAAAAAAAAAAAAAAAAAGACAAAAATTGGAAAAATGCCAATTGGCACTTTTTTTTTTTTTTTTTTTTTTTTTTTTTGTTGCAACCTCGAAGTTAGCGGCCACCATTTCGTCGCAGCCGCGCGAGTACCGCCGCAGCACTCATGGTTGCGATGGTCCCCAAGGCCAGCGGATTCCAAGACTACCCAGCGGCGTATCTAACGTGTCCGTTGGACGCTTTCACCCCCCCCGTGCGATGCACTTTGCGTATCGCCTCGTGGGCGCACGTGCGGTCCCCCCAGCCGCCACTCCGTCGTCCCCGATACGTCGGCGTCGGCGTCGGCGGCGCCGTCGTCGTTGGCGTCGGCGTCAAACGTTGCGCAGACCCACAGCTCGGCCGTGTCGTCCGGGGCCGGCCGAATCTCGGCCTCAACCCGTACCAGCGTGCCCACGTCGGCCGCGACCCCGTGGACCGCCGAGAAGGCCGCGGCAAACTCGCGGGCCACGGTCGCCGTTTCCGGCGTCGGCGCCGCCACCCACGTCACGATCGAAACCCCGTCGCCGTCGTCGGACGGCACCAGTTCCAGATTTTTCAGCAGCGGCATCACGTGCGCAGCCACGTCGGCGGCCGGCAACGTCTGCGACACGTAGACGGCGAGCTGCGCGTCCGTCTCGCCCGCCGACTCCGTCGGCTCGACCGGCGCCGTGGTCGGCGGGGCCTCAAAGTACACGCTCCACAGCACTGCAAGCTGCGGCACTTCGACCTCCATGAACGTTGGGATGCAGGTGTGCAGCGATCGGCCGCACGCCTGGGGGGTGCCCGGCAGGCAAATCAGCCGGACCCCCGCCGCAGCGTCGCCGTTCGTGTACGCGCGCCACCACCACCGCGCCGCGGCCACGTAGCAGCCCGCCGCCGCCGCGGCGTCGCCCATCACCGTCTGCGCCCAGGCGTTGCCGTGCCGTGCCGCCGCTTCGCGCCACCACCGCAGGCTTTGGGTCGCCGCCGCGAGCGTCGCCGTCGCGCACGGGTGCCTTCGCCCTGCCGCCGCGGCCCGGAGAAACACGAGCGCCCGCTTTGGGTTGGGCGGCAGCACCGACCCCGCATCGGTCATGAGCGCCACCGTGTTGAGCTCGGCGCCCGTCGCCGTCCCGGCCGCCGTCCTCCGCAGCAGCGCACGGTACAGCACCTTGGTCGACCGGAGCATCGTGGGGCCCGAGCAGTGCGGCGGCATATACGCAAAACCCAACCCGCGTTTGGGCGTGCGCAGCTCAAGTGGCTGCCGCCACCGCGAGCATCCCGAGGGCGAGCACCACAATCGCCGCCACCATCACGTCGTAGCCGCCGCCAAGGCTGCCGTCGTGGTAATCAAAGTCGGTGCAGCGGGGCTCGTCCTTGCCGGGAAGCACGATCGGCGTGCCGTACACAACGCCGGCGAACATCTTAAAGTTTTTTCAGCAGGTGGAGCGTGTCGAGCGTGATGGTCCACTGCAGCTTGCCCGCCGCCACCGTGAGCATGAACACGGGCGCCAGCAGCGTTACAAATACAAGCACCCCGATTGCCACCGGGATCATGATCTCGAGCAAAATGTGCCCCGACTGCAGCCCCGCGCACACCGCGTCGCGGTAATCCTCGGGCAGGCGGCAGTTGCCGAGCCCCGTCGCCGGGTCCTGCGCGCCGGGCGTGTAGTTGAACGCGAGCCAATCGAACGCCGGCAGCAGGGTCGTGTTGATGCCCCGGAGCGGCGTCGCGGCCCGCAGCAGCGGGCAGACGGCGGCGTTGCCGGCGTACTGCGTAATGTACTTGACGGCCGCCGTCGTCTTGGTGTCGCTGCAGGCCGTGATGGCGTCGGCAAAGCTGACGACCTCGTCGGCCGTGATGTTGGTTGTGGGCCACGCCCACGTCGGCACCTCGGGCTTTGCGCGGTGCGGGGACGCGAGCGACAGGAGGAACCGCACCACAAAGATGGTGCCCTTGACGGCGTCGAGCGCGGCGTCCAAGATCTTGTCGACCCCGTTGGCGAGCACGGCAAACTTGCGGGAGTGGCTCGCAATGTACGGCGCGCCCTTGATCAGCTCGATTCGGAGGACCACGAGCGAGAACCCAACCCCGACAAAAATAGCGAGCGGCACCGCAAACTGAAGCACAAGCGGCGCGGCCCGCGTGGTCACCGTCTCAAACACATCGAAGGACCGCTCCGCCACCAGCACCGTGTCGTGCGAAAGCTCGCTCACCATTTTGCCCCCCCCCGTGGCACCGTCCGGTTCGGCGTCGGATTCAGCGCCGGATTCAGCGCCGGATTCAGCGCCGAATTCAGCGGCGGTGCGGTCCTGCCCCACGCGTGCGTACTGGCCCCACCCCGGGTGCCGTCGTCGGAGGCGTTGAAACATTGGCATCCACGCCCGGGATCTAGCCCGGCTCTGTATATACGCACGTCGGCGCCAACCGCCAACTTACGTTGGCGCGCGCAACCATGAACGCCGCCGGCAACGACGATTCCACGGCCACGCACGTCCTGCTGCACGCCGCCGACGACGAGGCCGACGACGCCGACGACGCCGACTACGGCGGCATGCCGCCTGCACGGCCGCCGCGCATGCCCGTGCCCCGGGGCGTCAAAGTGTGCGCGCTGGCGACGTTCTTTGTCGTCGCCATGGTGGTGGGCTCGACCGGCCACGCGGCGTACACGGCGGCGTTTGCGGCGGTCGGCGAGGCCGAGTACGTGGCGGCGGCCGCGCTGATCGCGGGCCTCGACCACACCGCCGACGTTTGCACCGATCCGTGGACCTTTTTCTGCGGCCGCTACGAGCAGGCCCACTACATGTCGGGATCCCGGATCGGCGACCTCTCGACCGTCGAGTGGCGCCGCGCGCTCAAGGCCTACGAGGCGCAGAAGACGGGGCAGTCCGCGGCCTTTTTCGACGCCTGCGTCGCCCGCGGGGCCGACGACGCCGCGGGGTGCAGCGCCATCTACCCCGACCCCGCCACCCTGCGCGGGCTGTGGCGCGCTGGCGTCGCGCACTCCAACATTGGGATCTCGCGGATGCCGCACCCCGACACGGCCCGGGCGCACGAGCGCGCGGTCGTCATGTGGGCCCTCAACGACACGTCGGGCGTCGACGTCTACCCCACAAACGTCGACGCCGCCGCCGACCCCTGCGGCCTCGTCGACCTCTTCGAGGCTGTCGTGTGCCCCGACTGGGCCACCGCCGCGGAGTGCGCCGCGCCCCGCTTCCTGGTGGCGGGCGAGGTCGCCGCGCTTTGCACGGCCTGGACCGCGGTCCGGCGCGACCCAAACGCCTCGGCCGTCGCGCGCGCGGTTGCGGTCGACGCGTGCTACAACCGCGCTGCCCGGCTCGCGTCCCCCCTCGGGTGCTTCCTCCGCACCGCCGAGTACTACCCCGATGCAAACCTGCCGTACCTCGCCGTCGGCCGCGCTCGCAGCAGCGGTGGCAGCGGCAAAGGGGTCGCCGAGTGGTTTGAGGCCGCCCGGACCGCGGTCATCGAGGTGGCCGCCCCGCTCGGCCCCGCGGTCCGCGCCCGGCTCGAGGCCGTCGAGCTCCACGCCGGCTGGTCCGCGCAGAACCTGCCGACCCCGCCGCCGCAACTGCACGTTGGGTCCAACGGGTCGGACCGCAAGTTCGTTGAGGCGGTCGCGGCGCACGACGCGTGGCAGATGGAAACGGAGATGCGCGAGGCCACCCAGGTTCACCCGCGGTGGGCCATGAACAGCTGGAGCATTAATGCCTACTACCAGCCGAGCACCAACGAGATTTACGTCCCCGACTCGATGGCCGCGCTCGTCAGCCCGATCGAGCCCGCGACGGTCGGCACGCTCCTGTTTATCCTGAGCCACGAGCTGGGGCACGCGTTCGACCCCACCTCGACCGTGCTCGACGCCGGGCTGCTCGTCTCGGCCGGCCCCGAGGCCGCGCGGTACGCCGCGGCCAAGCAGTGCATCTTGTCTGACTACGTAAACGCAAACGAAACGGTCGGGGAAGACTTTGCAGATTTTATTGGGATACAAGCGGTGGCAAAGTACGTGGCGGGAAAAATGGGGACGAAAAACGAAATAAGGGTAAAGGAGCGGACGTACACGCCGGCGCAGCAGACGCTGGCGGCGTTTGGGGGATTTTGGTGCGCGTCGACCGACAACGACGCCGCGCCGGGGGAAAGCCGCGATCCGCACTCGCTGCCGCGGGACCGGGTCGTGCAGGCCGTTGTCAAAAGCACTTCAGCTTTTGGGTTTGGGCCGTGCCCGACAAACCCCGCGCCATGCCGGTTCTTTGCAGGCCCAAGCTGAGCGCGGCGGCTGTGGGGTGGGGGAAAAGGATTTGGAGGATGGCGCCGAGGCTGAAAAAGACTATGGCGGCGCACTTGAAGTGCTCGGTGTAGATCGCAGCAGCGTCCGGCTCGCAGCCGGAGTCGGTCCGCACAAAGTGCCACAGCGGCTCGGCGGATTGGTTCATTCAGGGGGGGGGTACACCCGGTGCCAAATACGGATGGCGAAAGGACACAACTTAACCTGGTCCACTGATACCGTCTATGACAGATCTCTTCTCCTCGTAAAAAGCTCCGTTTGGAAGGAGCTCGTTATCAAGAAATTTAGTCTGGAGGAGTTCGGTCACAAAGAGGCCTGCGCCGACGACGGTCACTACAAGTTGCCATACGGCGAGGTGGGAGGGAACTCCAAACTGATCTTTCTCAAGGGTCATGCCAAGGGTTTCTTCGAGATACTCCCCGATGCACTTTCCACTGTTGTCTTGGATTGCCTGCGTATGCGAAAGGAACATAATTGCCAGGATAATTGCAACGACGTGTGCAGCAACAAGGAAGATTGCACCAAGTCGCCTGACCGTCTGAATTGTCTTCGGGTCCTCGCCGTCGTAACCAAGCAGTATAACGCCAGCAACGTAGGCAAACACGATCGAAATGGCGGCTGAAATGTACTGATCTTCAGTAAACTTGATTTTCTTGTGGCAGTCGCGGTCCGTCCGCGTAGATTCGCAGTCTTCCCAGTCAACCGTTTTCTCTGGGTCAAAGAGGCCAAGGTAGCCATTTTTGTCGGCTGTGCAATCTTGAGTTCCATCTGGCTTTGGTGGGCATGCAAGCAACCGCTGAACTCGGTCCTGCTTGAACCGGCCCTTGTGGATCGCTTCCCGATCAATTTCGAACCGCGGGCAATGCGAGTAATCGTCGTCGTCTGCGTCATTGTCGTCATCCGCGGATGAACTGCTCTCGGCGCTGAGGCAATCGTACAACCACATGTGCTGCGAGGTGGTCTTGATGTAAAACTTTTCTTTGCCAGGGTGCACCGCCATTGCAACTGTACCTTTGGAGCACTCTGGGTCTGGGGCAGCTGCAGCGGGAAAGTTGTCGTTCATAGTAAGGGTGTGGAGTGGGTCGTTCGCGGCTGTCCAACCATTATTGGGCGTTACGGGTTTTACCCCGTACGATTTGCCAATGTTCGAGTTGCTGCCGATGGAGTATTGTCGGACAGCCCCCATCTCAAACCCGCACAGCACGTAGAGCAGCAATGCATAAACTGCCATGGTGATAAAGAACAAATTGAACATGAACTTCATGATGAATGCAATGTGAGCGTACCCCCCAAACACATGCCGCCGCTTATATG
>ERZ807291.7686-NODE-7686-length-12343-cov-5.429932_pt1 | contig 12343 bp, 13 predicted proteins | sample MGYA00521257_ERZ807291 | MGnify/ENA primary metagenome ERZ807291 (study PRJEB31413, sample SAMN03169783) | marine metagenome | biome: Marine; feature: Water; material: Subsurface seawater | place: North Sea | collected 2011-04-28 | depth 1 m m ...
GCTGGGGGTTCAGACCATCAGCGGAGTGTTCCTCTATGGGGAGTGGCTCATGGGGGGGTCGGGAGATATTCCTTCCCTCAAGGCGGCGTTTGAGAAAAAGGGTATACCGGCAAACGATGCTCTCTCAGTCGTGTACACTACAAAGCGCCTCTTACAAAATAAGATTACGAGGAAGGGCTTTAACGAAATCATCGAAGACACGTTTCGAAAGAATGATCCTGCCTATAAAGATCCAGAGAACACGGACGGCACCGCGAAGGCCTTCCGCGTGTACGAATCCATCTCGTCAAGTGCCTTCGGCATCTACGATATTGTGACAAGTAAAAAGTTTCATTCATCGTGGAGAGAATTTGACTCGATGAAGGTGCCCACACCGGGCCCTCTGCCTCTCCGAGCACCACAAGCTCATGAAATATTCACTCCGCATGCCTTAGAGATTGGCACGTCGGTTGCACAGTTGCCGCAAACGTTCGGGAGAATCTACACTGAGCTGGACTGCCAGCAGAGTGACGAAGCCGAGCTGTTCTGCTTCCAGTGCAGCTTTTTTGATTCATTCCTCCTAAGTTTCTTCGACGTCCTAAACGACGCTGGAAAATTTTATGAATACAGCTACACAGAGGACTTCATCGTTTACTTTAATGATTCGTGGAACGAAAACACTGAATACAACAGAAGGTACGCGCAGTCATTTAAGAAGGCACAAGGCGCGCGCGAAGAAAATTACGGGGGGACGAGCTCTGACTGGGGAGCATACCTGACAGGTCTTTTTGCAGGCAACCGCACCGTCTCGGAAGTCGGGCTGGCCGTGAACTATTTTTTCCAAGGCCACAACTCCGCACCCGATGATGCCACACTCCTCTTTCCAGTGGATTTTACAACAATCTTAGAAGTGCCATTTAAACAGGATTGCACTAGCGCGGATTTCCTCTGGAAGAACCACAAACGACCCGTCTGGCTTGGTTTCGTTCCTTTCTTTATTATGAGCGCAGCATTCGAACTCTGGCTCTTCTTTGTCACCGATATCCCTTTGCTGTTCAAACTGTCTGCTTACGGAATTATTGCTGGTGCCGGCTTTCTGGGCTACCTCGTCGTGCTGTATGATTACAACCCGCTGTGCGTCCCAGCGGTACCGACATATTTGCTAAAAGACATCACGGTCTGGTTTGACGAGGAATTCTTCTTGGATTGCGCCTGCACGTACTTCCCTTTCCTGAGCAAGCAGTGTCAACAACAACAGTGCTATGCGTGTATGAACGATGCGCAGGAGTACTACAGTTGTAACGCAAACGCCAGCGCAATGAATGAGCTAGGTGTACTCTGGCACCCCTTCTTTCTCGTGCGGTACTTGTTCCCAGAGGCGCTCGCATGGGCGGGGAACGTAAATATCTTTCCCTTTACCTACCTTGGCGAGATCAGTGGACTGCAAGTCCTCATTAGCCAGGCCAGTGCACAGGAGCCAATCTCTGGCCTCGACATCGACTGTCTTTGGTTCACTAGCCTGGTGCCAGCTGGAGCAACGGTCCTGTTATTCTTTCTAGCTATGGCGGTTTCGCCAATTCTAAGATTGATAACCGCACTGGTCCAAGATGTGCTTAGACTACTGTTTCATGTAGTTATCAGTACGTTCTACTTGGCTTATGCCACCGACTGAGCCCCGCTGAGCCAAAACTAAGATTGGGTATATAGCGGGTCACTTGTGGTAAGAACAACAGACTCATGGCTGCCATCGTCGCACCAGCAGCTATTCTCGCTGTTCCCATGGACGTTAAAACGATTTTACATGACGTCGTGGAGGATGTTGTAAAGCAGCTCCCGGAGACGGCGAAGCAGTCAGCACGAAATAAACCGAAGCAGGCAGCAAAGGAACCGAAGAAGGCAGCAAAGGAACCGAAGAAGGCAGCAAAGGGGGCGAAGAAGGCAATGGACGAGCCAGCGAACGACGTCCTAAAAAGTCAGGTCAATGCTTACGAGAAGGAGATCCTTAATCTTCAAATGGAGAAAGCACTGGTGGAGGCTGACTTAGTCGAATCTCAGGACGCACTAGAAAGAATAAAAGGAACTACGAGAATGTCTGACGACACTAGCGAGATCTTGAAAACAGAGAACCAAACGCTAAAGTTGACGATTAAGGAGCACGGCAACTCCATGAAGACGATGAAGCGAAGGTGTGAAGCGCTCTTAGCCGAGAACAATCTGAAGAAAGCGGAACTGGTGGATCTCCGTAACGCCACGGAGGAGGCTCAGCTCCATAGGGAAGAGAGCAAGAAAACATTGACGAAGATTACGAAGGAGCACGCGATGGACCTCGGGCGACTGAAGCGTGAACATGACAGCATCTTTGAAACAGAGAAACAGTGCGCCATGAAACGGCAGCAGACGACAGAGAGCAACATGAGGGCCCAGAAGAATGACATGCAGGCCGCAATCAACGAACTGAAAGACACGGTCACCACTCAGGCGCTCCGCCTCACTGCCTACGAGAACCAAATCAACCGTTTGGATGAAGAAAACATGCAACTTCGCGTTCAGAACGAGATTGTGAAGCAGAACAGAATAACGTCCTCCGAACAGACGGAGATTGAGGAGCTGCGGCAAACGGCGAGGACGCAGGAAGAAAGTATTCAACGACTCTCCAGTCAAATCAATCTTATCCGCGTCAATCAGCATCAAGATTACCGGGCCGGCTCTGGCCGCCTCGTTGGTAACTAACAACGTTAAGATAATATTTTTTTTAAAAAGGTATATACAAACTGTGGACTATTGGCAACTCATCATAACTTACCATTCTCAACTCAATCCACAAATGCCGCGAACAAAGAGGACACCCCGCCGGAGAAACCCTGAAGCCGAGCCGTACAAGCGCCGCTCTAGTCGAAAGAAAAACGAACCCACGATAGGACCGTGCTTAATCGGCGGAGCAAAGCGATGCGAAGGAGAAAAATCAAAGCTGGTGCGAATGAATAACTGCCAATGCCTGAAAATGTGCAAAGCTTGCGCGACTGCATGGTTTAAAACAGCCTCGAGTTGCCCTTTCTGTCGGGCAGACGTCTCGATGCTTAACAAAAATGAAGATATCGAGTACCGAACACAAAGACCTGATAATGATGTTGAACGGAAGGCATTTTCATTTGAATACACGAATTTTATTGGCAGTCGTCAGACATTCAATGCGCATCTCTCCGAGAGCGTCCTCTTCGCCAATAAACGTGCCCGCAAACGCTTGCCAGTTCAGGTTTTGTTTCTAATTAAAATCATCGAGGGTGACATGGATGCGCAATCATTAGCGTATGTGGCGTTCTGTGACATACTCTTCAGCTACAAATCGACGCACACGAGGGCAGTGGTTACGCGGCTGCTCTTCTATTTTGCATTGGAAAAACAGAACGACACTGCTCTGTTCTTTGTCATGCAGCTGTTAAGACATTTGCGCTACAAACGACGAAGTGACCGAAAAGGCTTTACTTTAGACAGCACCGTTTCCATGGAAAGCATCTCAAAGGCCATCTTTCATGATGTTCCAGACACATCCTTCTTTGCCCTAAACCCACTGCAAATTTACCAAAAGAATTCCAATACAAGAGCCTTCCATATACTCTTCTTTTTGCTCTTGCAGACCTTTCCGAAGCATGCAACGAGTATCAACCAATGCTTGGAAGAAATTGTGGAAAGTGAAGAGGACGACGAATTTATAAGCACCCTGTACAGAATTTAAACGTATATAAGAAGCATTAATACCGTAACAAGCATTAAAGTAAGCATGGTGGAACTTTGTAACGTAAACATTCGCATCTGGAGCCTCGTCGCTGGCCTTCTGCATTTGCTCTCTGCCGTTATGATCCTTGCCCTCTCTTTTTCTGAAGACAGGGACTTAGTGTACAAGTTAACCATTAATTATGCTGACTGGGGAAGGCAAGACAATAGGACTGTCCCCACAATAACGGCCGGGGAAGACTTTGTGATCACGGAAAAGCAACACATCGTGATGGACTTGAGTCTGACATGGACCATCTTTGTGTTCTTTTTCCTCTCCTTCGCTTTTCAGACAGCTGCGTTCTTCCCGCAAATCTACGATTACGAAAAAAGACTTGAACGCGGAACCAACATGCTGCGCTTCTACGAGTACAGCATCAGCTCGGGCACCATGCTTCTGGCCATATCCACACTGTGCGGAATTTTCAACGTACAGATTCTGCTACTCCAGTTCTTCTGCATGTTTGGCTGCAACCTATTCGGATTGTTGGGAGAACAGCTGAGGGCTAGTGCCAGAGAGGAGGGAACGGAACAAGAGAGGCAGGGGATCCTGCGCACCGTCGGGCCGTCCGCAGAGGACGACAGCTTGGCCTGGACCGCGCACGTTGCCGGGTGGGTTCTATTGGTAGCAGCATGGATCCCAATAATCTGGACATACGTCCTCTCCAACGAATTGTCTGAGTTGAAGGCTCCAGATTTCGTCGTCCTTATCATATCTATGCTGGCTATTCTCTTTAACTTGTTTGGTATCAACCAGTTGCTACAGTTCGCGGGGGTCTATTCAGATGCCACGGCCGAAGCAACTTATGTCGTCCTGTCTTTAGGCAGCAAGACGCTGCTAGGGTGGATGCTTTACAGCAATGTGCTGGCGATGCCGTCGGAATAAGAGAAAAAAATAAATATTACATGTACTATTGTATTTAAAACACGGTTTCCTTTGCTCCATAAATTTTTTAGTCTTCTTCAAGGTAGGCGGATGTCGGTTGGCCAATCAGAGACGAGATGCATCACCCAATGAAATGAAATGGTGTACCTTCCGCCGCCTTCTTCATCATTATTGAGATAGGGTTGTAAAATTCTGTGTATCCTGATGTGGCAGGTTGCTGTACCGCGGGCGGCTTCCCATACCTTCTTTGGTCGCCACGAACGCGTCTTGCCAAATGCATATCTTTTGGCATGATGGTAACACGCTTGGCGTGGATTGCGCACAAGTTAGTGTCTTCGAAAAGACCAACCAGGTAGGCCTCCGAGGCTTCTTGGATCGCAAGTATTGCGGAGCCTTGGAAGCGCAGATCAGTCTTGAAGTCTTGGGCGATTTCACGTACCCATCGTTGAAACGGAAGTCTCCGAAACATTAGTTCGGTCGATTTTTGGTACCGGCGGATCTCACGCAGCGCTTTCGTTCCGGGCCTGTAGCGGCGTGGCTTCTTTACGCCGCTTGCGCCTGGCTTTGACTTCCGGTTCGCTTTCGTGTCCTTTCTGCCGTTTAAAGCTTTCCGTATTTTTTCCCTTGCGCAATCCTCGGGGTCCGCTGGAAGCGTTTTTGCGGCGCAGCGTGGGGCTTTCCCCCCGAGGCTATAACGTATGCCGTGCGGGTTCTTGTGTGGTACTTGTTTGGTGCGTGTCATCGTTCTCGTTGTTCTCGTTGTTCTTCTTGTTCTTAGGTGTTTTTCTCGTGATTGTTTTTCCTTCCTACATTGTTTCTTTCCTTTTTATTTCTTCAAACGAAATGCCAGAGAAAGAAACATAAAAATGTATGCAAGAAGAATGCAAGAAGAATGCAAAGAAGAAAGATGAGGAGAAGAAGGCGAAGAAGGGCGGAAGGGAGGACGGAAGTGAGGACGGAAGTGAGGAGGAGAAGAAAAAGGAGGAGAAGAAGAAAGAGGAGGACAAGAAGTGGAAGAAGAAGTAGAAGAAGGAAGAGGAGGAGAAGAAGGAATAATAATTTGAAAATAATTGTTCTCCTCACTGTGCGTCGTAATGGATGGGCTAGGACGAGCTGGGAATTACGCGCCATTTTTTTCCCTCTCCCTGTGACTATGTTAAAATAATTAAAACGACGAAGAAAAGGGTAAATAATCGTTCAGTGCTACGCACCTGCTATCGTTTTTCATTATTTTTTTTTCCCTCTGCCACGCGGCTCTTCTTCTCCTCTTTCTTCTTCTACTTCTTCTTCTACTTCTACTTCTTCTTCTACTTCTTCTTCCACTTCTTCTTCTACTTCTTCTTCTACTTCTTCTTCGCCTTCTTCTTTTTCTTACTGTCCTTTTTCTTTTTGCCAAGAAAAGACAAGGGAAAAAACAACTGACACAACAAAAAGGCGAAGAACTACAAGAGTTGTGAAAAAATAAAAAGCAACATTAATACGTCACAGGCACCAGAGTTAGCATGTTGTCTGGAATAAATTATATGGGTGGTAAAGTAGAAGGTTTTTTTATAATTCAGCGTTCCGATTCCGAGTACGTACGAAAACTGGACGGTCGTAATGGGCACCTCGTACTTTCAAACGGAAGTTTTCTTTTTACCGCCGGCCTTCAGAATGACGAGTCGTCGAGCATTCGTTTTGCTGGTACGTACAAGCGGTCGGAAACTAAGACTTTTTCTTCTTACGTTTTATCTTATGATTTTGAGTCGTCTACGAACACGGCAACGCTGAGATGGCCCAAGCGTGAGTTTCTTCACCGTTTTATACAAGGAACGAGAATTATATGTTTCTGGTTGGGCGAAAAGTTCTTCTTCACATGTTCATGGAATAAAGCAGAGCAAGTTCGCCTTTTCGGTGCAAACGGGATCTTGGCGCACGAATTAAACAAGGCACGCCCCCTCGGTTACTTTAAATCTTTCTTGGACGAAGACGACCTCATACCTTCATCTCGAAAGTATTTGGTCCAAAAGAAAGAAGACGAAATAACTACTCCTATGAAGTGGGCATTGGAACAAAATTAAGAAGTATATAATAAATAGTACAATAGAGGCGATTTAAAAGCATGAAAACTCCGACTATACTGTTCGCTTTTCTTTCTGTGCTCCTCTTGCTCTCTTTTCTTCCTTTTGCGGTAGAAGCCAGTCTTCCGTACATCGAATTGTTGTCATACGTCAGCGTGGTCCTCCCAGTCTATTTGAGCATCGAGAAGAAACAGTTCGAACTGGTCAGTCTGTTGCTCGTCGCGACGCTGAGTCATTTGGTAAAGACGGCATGCGACAACTTCCAAGACGTTTGCATGAGCTCTTACACAGATATGCAGTGGAATACGATATCGCGAATTTTGACAATTTATTCTATCATTCACCTCGGAATGAGCGCAAGTTTGAGTAGAAAAAATTTAGAGATAGCGGGTCCCGTTATCGTTTTGACTGCACTGTTGGCTATCTTCACAGAACTTGAAGTCGTCTTCCTCGTCGTGGTCATGGCGTTATCCCTCGTCTCCATCATGGGAAATCTAAAACAATATTACGTGGCAGATTTGGTTGCTTTCTTGGCGACAAGCGCGTTGGCGCTCGTCTTCTACAACCTGAACGAGGGAGAGAGACGCTTCTTCCAAATTCTGTACAGCCTCGCATTTGCCTTTAGTGCGGGCCTTCGCCGACAGCAGACAGACCAGAACCATTTTCTCCAGCTTCTAAGCACCAAAGAGAGCGGGTACAACTTGGTCTCTGGGAGACGGGTTGACTTGGAGTAGCCGCGCCGCTCTCCGCGCCGCTCTCCGCGCCGCTCTCCGCGCCGCTCTCCGCGCCGCTCTCCGCCTCGCTAATGGCTAGAGCGCGAGCGACGTCCCTTCGAAGCTGTTCCACCAAACCACGTCTTCTCCGTCCGTTGCTTACTTTGCGTTGTAGTTTAGGGGGAAACTCTGGCAAACGTCTTCGCCGAGTCGGCGTTCGCTGTGTGCCAAGCGGCGAATATGGGCGCGCTGGTGGAGGACGAGCGCGAGCGAGTCGGTCTGCGTGAGCAGGAAAAAAATCTTGAGCAAGAACTCGCCTTAGCTGGAGATTGGACAACTCAGTCCATAGTACAGGCCTCTCAATGTCAGCACTAGAATTTATTGTTTTTCCCATAACTTCACAGTGTGTTTTAAACTTTTTTTAACCGTTCTTTTTCTTTATGTCTTCTCGTTTTCTTTCCCTTCTCTCTAGCTTTTCTCTTTTCTCAAAAGTTTTTTTCTTAGATAAAGAAAGCGCACACGCGATGGGAAGCAGAAGAAAACGGACAGGCAGGGAGTGAGGAGAAGAAGACGGACAGGCAGGGAGTGAGGAGAAGAAGACGGAGAAGACGGAGAAGACGGGGTAGAATTACACCTGCCCTGTTGTGCTCATGTTAAAAGAAAAAATTCGGCAAGGGCGGCAAGGGCGGCAAGGCGGCAAGGGCGGCGGGAAGTTTTTTCTTCTACGCTGTGTGCATGGTAAAAATACTTTATATGTGTTTTTTAATTTTCACGAATTTCACCCTGTGTCCCTGCTAACTCCGCCCCTGGAAAAGCATATGTGAGGGTTTGAATAAACAGACATCAGGTAGACATAGCACTAAAATAAAAAAAAATAAAAATGAAAAAGATGAGAAAAAAAAGCGGGAAACTCGAAATTAAAAAAAATGGTGGGATGAGAAATTATAATAAATTATAAAATTATAAAATTATAAAATTATAAAATAATAGAATATTAATATTTTATCTCTTCATAGTTGTCGCGGATGGATGTCCTCGTGGTGATATAGTCTAACAGTTGAAGAAGCTCCTCTGGGTGTAGAACAGCCTCTTGGCTTTTCGGAATTACACCAGCGGCCTGCAGAGCCGCCGTGCACACTTCACCACAAAAAAAACGTCTCTTAAAACCAAATAATCGCTCCGTCCAAGTCCCCGCAAATCGTAAACCAAACGCAAGCCCGAAGAAACCAGCGCTGTTGAATGGAGAACCTTTGTAGGCTTCCGCAAAAAGTATTATTTTGCGGTACTGCGCGTCCGTAACCTCCAGTGAACGGAACGACCAGTGAATTCGACTAAACTTCTTCTTATGGAGGTGCACAACCTTGTTATAACATATACTGAGTGCTAAATTATCATCCAACACGATTTCACAGTGAACGGCCGGAATTCGAGAACCACTCTTCGTCGGAGGTGCTACTCTCGCCGCTCCTCGGTTTAACCAGCTCTCTTCTAGCAACGACGAATCCGCAGGAAGAAAAGCAACGAGAATCTCTTTCATGGCGATCGCGACCCTTTGCTTATGCTTAAGCTCTCGAATATACACTCTAGAGTTTGTTCTCCTTCTTTGCTCGCGGTCGCTTGGTTCGCTTCGTTTGCACCGTTCCACTCACCCAGACTTTCTTGCAACGACAAGACTACTTCTTCCATCGCCGGCCTTTCTTTTGGCCGTAAGGCAACACACTTACGCAGAAAATGTTGCAAAGAAGGTGCCAAAGACGGCGACACGCTTCGCTGGTCGCACAGGATTAGTATGGTGTAAGCGAAACTGTACACGTCGCAAGATTTCCCGTCCACTGATGGAATCAGTTTTTTAGACAACTCTAACATCTCCGATGGGCAGTAATACTCCGTTCCCTTTGCTTTACTAGTCACGGCCAGTCCAGCGTGCCCAAAATCGCCGAGATAGCCACGCAAAATCCCACTCTCGTCAAACGACAAGAAAATATTGTCTGGTTTAATATCGTAGTGTGCATACTGAAGAGAATGCAAGGTTGCTAAAGCTCTCCCGACGTCCAGAAAAATCCGCAAAAGTTCTTGCAATGTTACGGGCTCGTTTAGTACATAGTCAAGCAAGTCACCCGCTTCATAACAGGCAGTCCGTATATGTAACTGCTCGCCTCTGTGCTTGAAATTGATCAGCTGCTGACTGTTAGGGACTCTTTCTTCTTTTACCTTTTTCAACATATGTAGCTCACGTTCTAACCGTTCGACGTTTTTTTTGCCGCGGGCTGCTTTCTGAACTACCATTGTGCCATCGTTCGCTTTCAATATAGAGACGGAGAAATGTTTCCTGTCTGATTCGTTCACCTCCTGCAAAACTTTGTACAGCTCCATTCTTTTTGGCAAAAATTTTGAGTTCGGGCTGTTACGGTGCTACTGTCACCCCCCGTTCTTTTCACTCTTTTCTGTTTTAAACAGCTTTCGTTCGGTAGTCTGAAATGAATGAAAGGTTTCTATAATTCAAACAGTAATAAAAAAAATAAAAACTAGAGGACGGAAGAAAATAAGAAGGCGAAAAAAAAGAGGAGAAGAAGAAAGTGAAGAAGAAAGTGAAGAAGAAAGAGGGGAAGAAGAAAAAAGGGGGGAAGAAGAAAAAAGGGGGGAAAAGAAAGAAGATGAATTTTTATTAGGGAGTATTAGAATACACAATTTCGTACAAAAAATAGTACCATATCCCTATTTAAAATTACATACGTCATCGTCCACTCTACATATTTTTTACCCTTTTTAAAATACATGGAAAAAAATGTGAATTTTGGTCTCTTACGATGATGATAGCACCTCCTTTTCTCGTACAAAAAATATTTTTTTTAATTTTGACCATATCTTAGTCAAAACATGCAATAAACGTAGTATTTCAACAACAGAAAGTAAGTAGAAACAGTTTATCTTTAAAAAAATCCAGATTACATGTTTGATCTCTTGCAGTCATTTTTTTGATTTTTGCCTCGTTTACATGAGAATAACATCAAATTTTGAGAATAAAAAAAAATAAAAATCATTCTAGACCACTCCTCAGCTGAGCTACTTTAAAGTAGATGCTCTGCCGGCCTAGGTGCTGCTTTTTTTTCTTTCTCAACAAATTCTTTTATTGAAGGGAAAGGGGCTAAAGAAAGTTATTACACTACCGTTCCCATTTCAATACAAGAATAAAAAACCAGTTGAAAAAGAAAGAAAGAAGAGAAAAGCAGGCGAAAACAAAGACAAACTGATAGCACAGCACCTACTGACTAATCCCCCTTTCTTTTTTTTTATTTGTTCCATTCACAAAGAAGAAATCATGACAGATACAAAAAACATAACTACGCATCAGCGAGCCTCGCCTGAGAAAGGGCTCTCCATTCCCGACATACCTTGTTGCGTAAAGAACGCCACGACACAAGGTCTGGTCGAAAAGCTAAGGGGGTTTCGTGAGATGCGCGCCAGTGCCAACCCCCTTGCTGTAAGTCCCGCGCGTACTCAGACGGTAGAACCGGTGGCCACCCCGACAGGGAAGAGAAAGAGGTGCGACATTTCCACTAGCAGTTTAAAAACACCTCCTCGCATTACCTCCGCTAAATCCTCCGCGGCGTCTCGACCGGTGCCCCGAGCACTATTTGACAACCCTGCGCGAGCGACAATCCTTGCAGGACACCAGATTCCCAGATCGAGCGACGAGCTAAGAAGGCTGACTCAGGAGCGAGAAGAGGTGGGCCGTCGAACGGCGCCTCTGTCCGATTTGGTGGAGCTGGAACGAGAGGAATTCGAGTTAAGACTTCTACAAGCAAACAGGGCACAGTGGCTGACTTTACCGTCCGTCGAGCTGGTGTGTGAAAACGTTGACGGTAATCTGAATATTCAGATACAATGGCAAGGAAAACCCCAATTCTTCTGCATCTTTCCGGTTCACGTATTCGACGCAGCCTGCCTCTACCCGGAGCTGTATTACAGGTCAATTAAACACAGCTTTCCTCAAGAAACGAAATTTCATATTAAAGGAGCTGAAAGAGTTCTGGAGATCGTCACGCCCTTAGGGGCGGTCTTTTGTGTACAACGCCGCGCGCAAAGTAGAGCACACGGGGCCACGCACGAGCAAAAGCCGCCGGCCACGCCGGTCGAGCCGCAGACAGCGCCGGTCGAGCCGGCCACGCCGGGGACGCACATGCGAGTTGGTCGCTGGACTGACGAAGAGCATACCTTATTTTTGGCAGCATACGAGAAGCATGGGAGACAGTGGAAGAAACTTGCCGAAGTCATGAAGAAGACTCGAACGTACAGACAAACACATACTCACGGTAAGAAATACTTGGAGAAGCTGAAGAGGCAGGCGTTAAAAGCAAGAAAGGCCAGCCAGGCTAAGCCACCCACGCCAGCGAAGCCCCAGGCAAAGCCGACCGCCACGCCAGCGAAGCCCCAGGCAAAGCCGACCGCCACGCCAGCAGTGAAGACGCCGAAGAAGGGTTGTGGCGATTGGACTCCCGAAGAGCAGGAGGTGTTTTTAGAGGCTTTCGAGAAGCACGGCGCGAACTGGACGCTGGTAAACCAATGCATACCCACGAGAAACTACATACAGGTTTGCAACCACGGCCGTTACCATGTAAAAAAGCTGGCGCGCATCGGTCGCTGGAGTAAAGGAGAGCATTTTCTATTCGTAAATGCCTTGAAGCACGGCAGGGACTGGAAAAATGTCTCCAACGCGGTGAAGACGCGTACCCCATTGCAATGCCGAACCCACGCCCAGAAGTATTTTAAGAAGCAAGAGGCAGCGAATGCGGAACAAGCCGAGCCGGCAGCGAAGAAGAGGAGAAAAGCAACCTTTTAAACCCGTAGTATATCTTTACTACATCTTTTTGTCTCGTACTAGTCTCTCAAGTTAATTTATAGAAATGCCTCCGAAGGTGCCACACAAAGAGATC
>ERZ807291.7689-NODE-7689-length-12339-cov-8.285331_pt1 | contig 12339 bp, 10 predicted proteins | sample MGYA00521257_ERZ807291 | MGnify/ENA primary metagenome ERZ807291 (study PRJEB31413, sample SAMN03169783) | marine metagenome | biome: Marine; feature: Water; material: Subsurface seawater | place: North Sea | collected 2011-04-28 | depth 1 m m ...
AGATGCTACAGTAGAAGATGCTACAGTAGAAGATGCTACAGTAGAAGATGCTACAGTAGAAGATGCTACACTTCCTGAAGTATATTTTTGTCCGATCCTGACGACAAATACTTCTGTCACCGGAGAACATGTTACAGAAGTATCCTTTATACCTGTACTCATTCAGAGTGTTGAAGGTATCACGAACTTCTTGCCATGTAATACATTGCCCGATAAGTACACATCTATCAAGACTCCAATTGATGAGGCGAAGAATTTGTGGTTCGCTCCAGTGGTTGTATTCGATGACGATTTGAAACAGGTCATTAGGTTTCAACCGAAGATTCACAAGGACAATGAAGGTATCTACAAGGTCCTCATGGGATGTTGAAAAACATCAGAGAAAGTTTTTAACTTTCAGCATATGATATTTGAATAAAATTTATTTATTCAAATATCAATATTATCAATATCTTTTCCTTTATCATTATTTAATAATTTTATTGGTTCAATATTGAGTTCTTGAAAGCAATCATAGCATAACCACATTATTGAAGATTTATTATTTTGTTTAATAAGTGCACTATTGCGGGGTATTTTTTCTCCATGTTCTAATGTTATATGTTCACAAAAATTATTATCTTCATAAAAGTCCTTCCATAAAATAGCATTTCGTCTCATTTATTATGTATATATTTTAAAAAAATAGTGGTATATTTTCTAATACTAAATATTAAAAAAATTGAAAAAAAAAATGTTATCTATTTAATAATATTTAATAAAACTTAGATATTGTAGCTTATACGATTATGTCTTCCGCGCCCTCCTCCAACAGCTTCATTGATGCAGCAGCTGCAGCTGCTGAAGCAGCCACACATGAACTTGATTTAGAACACCTGAATGCAGTCGACCGTTTGTTGGCTGATGATGTAGTACCTGGATCATCTGGTCCCGACGATTCAACTGGACAGGTAAAACCAACCACCATTGATCAGAGCAAACACAAAGCGATCTGGTGGGCATTGACCAACGGAATTGTCCGTAAAGTAGATGGTGAATTCGATACGTACACCATTGATGGTGTAAATACTTTCAATCTTGATGGTAATCCTGAATCTTCCAAGAATGATAAGGCCTACTTGGAGCGTTCAGTGCCTATTCTGGCACAGCACTGTGATAAATACAAGTTGTTCATGGTGAAGCCGCCTTCTAATGGGAGGAACCTACGGTTTTTGCTTCCCACTCATGAAGTGGATGGAGTCACCCAGTACAGGCCCAAGCCCAAGTCCAATCCCGATAAGCATCGTTCAGGTGGTGTGGAATGTCCCAAGCATACTACCGGATCGAATGGTGTAAAACATGGTTCGGGTCGGAAACCTCGACAAAGATTTACCGTCGTTGCTGAGGACGAATACGGTAATCTAAGAAAGATATCTCTTTCGACCATAATTGCTATTACGACTCCAGATGGACAACAGATTCAACATGGTTCTTTTGGGGTGTGAAAAGATGGGTACATCCAAAAGAGGGATGATATGAAAAGAGGAATATCTTTTCAATAGAATAATGGATAAAAATTTTTATCTATTATTTATAATCTTTATATATAATAGATAAAAATATTGAAATTATTATTTTAACATAACCTTCGATTTAATATTATAAAATATGGTGGTTAATATAAAAACAGGTGAATGCGAGTTATTAAATGAAAATCCTCCGATTACATTTCCTTATAAATTGGATAATTTTCAAAAACATGCTGCAAATTCAATTGATGAAGGTAATCATGTTTTAGTAACAGCTCATACTTCAGCTGGTAAATCAACTGTTGCAGAGTATGCAATTGCGAAAGCGGGAAAATTAGGGAAAAAAGTTATTTATACAAGTCCAATTAAAACATTATCAAATCAAAAGTATTATGATTTTTGTAAGACTTATGAATCAGTTGGTGTTTTAACAGGTGATATAAAACAAAATCCAGATGCCGATTTAATAATTATGACAACAGAGATTTTAAGAAATATGTTATTTAGATCAAATGATTTAATTAATCAATTGTATTGTGTAATTTTTGATGAAGTACATTATATAAATGACAGAGATAGGGGACATGTTTGGGAGGAAACTCTTATAATGTTACCTAAGAATGTTCAAATTATAATGTTATCAGCAACAATTAATAATCCAGAAAAATTAGCAAATTGGATAAGTTTAAAAGGTAAGGATGTTGATTTAATAGGTACAAAATTTAGACCGGTTCCATTAAATCATCATTTATATCATAATGATAAAATAGTAAAAATTATGGGAAATAATAATGATTTCAATATTGATAAATATTCTGAAATAGAGGCATATTATAAAAAAATATATACTTCAAAAGTTAGAGTAAAACCAAATGGACTAATAAATGATCTGGTAAAATTCTTAAAAGAACGCGATTTATTTCCATGTATATTTTTTTCTTATTCTAGAAAAAAATGTGAACAATATGCTGAGATGATAGGTTCAAATTCTTTAGTCGATCATGAGGAATCAAGTAAAATTAATTCTTTGCTGGATAAATATTTGAAAGGGATGTTTAAAAATTATGAGAGACTTGTTCAAACTCAACAATTAAGAAAATTACTAATAAAAGGAATTGGTTTTCATCATTCTGGATTGGTTCATCCCTTAAAAGAATTGCAAGAGATTTTATTTTCAAAAGGTTTGATAAAGATTCTTTTTGCAACAGAAACTTTTGCCGTAGGAGTAAATATGCCAACTAGAACAGTAATTTTTACAGAATTAAGTAAATACGATGGATATGTAAAAGGTTTTCGTAATTTAACTACAGCAGAATATTTACAGATGGCAGGAAGAGCAGGAAGAAGAGGTAAAGATACAGAAGGTACAGTAATATATTTGCCATTAAAACCAGCTCCTAGATGTGATGAGATGAAGAAAATTCTAACTGGAAATTCAGTGAGTATTAATTCAAAACTGCAACTAAATACAAAATTTTTAATGAAAATTATACAAACAGATGAATTCAAAGTAGAAAATTTTATTAGCAATTCGTTATTAGGAGAGGAAAATAAAAGTTCTATAGAAGCAAGTGAAATTCAATATGAGAAGTTAAAGAAAGAAGTTGAAAAGTATAAAATAGAAGTTATTAGCAAATGTAAATTTAATGAAGAAATTAGTACAATATTTAGGTTAGAAAAAGAGATGAAAACTGCAAGAATTAATAGGCAAAGGAAAATAATGAATCAAATTAACAAAGTTAAAACTAAACCAATAGAAAATGAATTAAATGTGAGAAAGATATACTTAAATAAAGTGAATAAATTAAGTGAATTAGAAATAAGAGTTTCTAATAATCCATTATTTATAGAATTATCAACTTCAAGAAATTTCTTAACAGAGTTGGGATTTATCTTAGATACTGACAAAAAATTAAGTGAATTGTCAAAAATTGACTTGAGTAGAAAAGGTATAATGGCAGCTGAAATTAATGAATGTAATGAAGTTCTATTAACAGAAATAATTGATAATAATTATTTGGATGACATGACATTTGAAGAAATTTTTGGAATGTTGGCTGTATTTATAGAAGATAAATCAAATGAAGATGAGATATTAATATCAGATTTGGATATTACTGATAATATGAAATATAATATAAAGGAGATTGGTGATTTGAATATAAAATTAGATAAATGTTCATTAAGTTTTAAAATTCATTACAATCCATATTTATCTTTATCTTTTGTAGAATCAGCTTATAAATGGGCTAAAGGAGATGATTTTAAAGATATATATAAAAATTTAAAATTTGAAATGTATGAAGGTAATTTTGTCAAGAATATTATGAAGATATATAATATTTGTAATGAAATTATTTATATAAGTGAGATAATAGGTAACTCAACATTAATTGAAAAATTACAAAATTTAGAATCGAAAGTTCTTAGAGATATTGTTTCTTTTGATTCAATTTATCTATTAAGTTCATAAATTAAGATTTTCGATATTTATTCCTTTATCATTGTAATGTAAGACACAATCGTTTAAAGATTCAATATCATTCGTTTTATTTTGAAGTTCTTCAGTGATTTTTTCATATATAATAGAATATATATTATCAGCATTCTTTATTTCATCATATAAAATTTCAATAACTTCATTAGTTAAATCATCAATATTTTCTAAATCGTCTTTATTATTAGATATAACATCATTAATGGTTTCATAAACATAATTATGATTACAATTTTCCCAAATATATTCGCTTAAAGTATATTCCTGTTCTAAAATGTTATTATCAATATATGTAATGGTACCTCCGATATCCATACCAGGTTCTTCATATTCTAAAGTTAATTCAAAATTTGTATATTTATCACATAATTTTGAAAACCATACACTTGGTGGACCCCATGCAGTATTAAATGAATAAGTTAAAGTAGAATCTTCTTTATAATATTCTACATCAGATGCATTCCATTTAGTACCCCAATTGTTACAACACCAAGTATACCAATCACTACATCCATATTTTTCAACTAACTCTTTTATTTTATCATCATTACTTTTATTAGGTGATTCTGTATTATATAATTCATCGGGACAGGGACATATGTAATTAAAATCTAAATTATTTTCATTAATTTTATTTTCATTAAAAAATCTGTCTAATTCATTATTATTATTATTATTAATAATTAATGTATTTTCACACCAATTTGGCATTATTTTATTTAATATATATTCCTAATTAAATAAAATAATTTTCAATTTTAAAATTATTTTATAAAATAAATATTCTTAATTATTTCTATTTTTTTTTTTATTTTTTTTATTTTTATTATAATTACTGTTATCACTTAATTCATTTAAATTACTTTGTTGTATTGTTTCATTGTTAAAGGGGCCATTTAAAATAATATTAGAAGATTCATCATTAACTTCTTCAATAACTAATTCATTAACTTGTTGAGCTATGGGATCATTAACTTGTTCAATTGCAGAATCATTAATTTGTTCAGGTACGGAATCATTAACTTCTTCAATAACTGTTTCATTAACTGATTCAGTAACTAGATCATTAACTAATTCAGTAACTGAAACATTAACTTCTTCAATAACAGATTCATTAACTGATTCAGTAACTGGATCATTAACTTGTTCAGTAGCAGAATCATTAATTTGTTCAGTGACTGAATTATTAACTTCATCAATTATTATCTCTATTTTTTCCTGTTCTTCTTCTACTATAGTAGTATTTTCAATTAAACTTAGTAAGTTAGATATATTTTTTAAATAATTTACAATATGTCTATTTTCAAGAGCAGCAGAATAATTATTTATCCAAATCATTATATTGCTCATATTACTTTTTAATTCTGTAACTATATCCTTATTATTATTAATTAAATCAATAGATTCACTTAATTTTATCATTAGATTTCTAAACGAATTAAAATCTCTATTATTTTTAAAATATTTTATATATTCATCGCTAGTTATTTTATTTAAAAAATTTATATCTAAACTTTGAGTATTTTGTAACATATATATTTATAATATAATTTTTTTAAAATAAAAACTTATATTAAATAAAAAAATTGAAAATAAATTTATCTAAATTAGTCTATATTTTATTAATTGCTCATTAATTAGTGTAGATTAACAGTATGAGCTACGACAACAACGACAACAACGACAACAACGACAGCAACGACAACAACAGCACCAACACCAGCCCCAGCTCCAGCACCAGCACCAACACCAGCCCCAGCTCCAGCACCAGCACCAGCACCAGCACCAGCTCCAGCTCTGACAACAGAATCATGATTCGGAATATCAATACTAACGCTACCCAAAGTGGCAATATTAGTCAAGAATCGTCATCATCTGATGAAGATGATCAATCGACGTCAGAAAATAATCCTACGTCAGATGAAGATAATGACACGACTTCTGATGAAGATGACGTGTCAGTGTTTCAGCCAGATTCGTCTGAATCTGAATCTGAGTCTGATGACGAGGACGAGGACGAGGACGAGGACGAGGATGAAGATGAAGACGAAGATGAAGATGAGGATGATGACGATGATGTAGGTGAAAATGACTGCACGTGTCATCGTCATCATCCTCGAGATGATGACGACGAGGATGACAATGGACAATCTGATATATCAGGGTTGAAGCGCCGTGAAGCTGCTGACAGTGGTATTAAGAGACGGAGAACTAGTGATAGAGATGGACAAGATTTGGATAGGCATATATTCAATAGGTAGTAGTATGGTGTTATTTATACATCATTATATGTTATCGATACGATGAAAGAAGTTATCAATTAACGGGTTAAAATAGCCGCCTTTCATATGTGAAGATAAAGTTATGTATTATAAATTTTTATAATACATATTTTATTTTATTTTGGAAAAAAATGAAAATCCATATGTTTATAAATTTTTTAAAACATTTATAATAGCTGAATATGAACAAAAGCATAAATGATCAAATAAGTCAATACATATTTGAAGATAAAACATCTATATTTTCCAGAGAATCTTTGAATGATAATTATGATGATGATTCATTATATATTCCAGAATCGGATGAAGAAGATGAAGAATCTGATGATAATTATGATGATAATTCATTATATAATCCAGATACGGAAGAAGATACGAATACAGATACAGAAGCCGATTCCGATTCCAATTCCGATTCCGATTCCGATTCCGATTCCGATTCTGATGAATACAATGATGACAATGACTCTGAAGTTGTGAGTGAATGTCGTAATATTATATTTGAGTTTAGGCGCCGCATTGCTGCCAAAATAGGTCTTGAGAAAAGGCGAACTAGTGAGTTAGAAGAACGACTTCAGGATTGTAAGTTTGAGGTAGATATGGGGCGTGGTTTAGATAGAACAACAATGAAGGGGAAACGTAGGAAAGAGTCAACGCGTGATATATATTATTCAGATGGTGAGTATGAATCTGAAGATGATTCTGAAAAGAGATGAAATAAATAATTTTACTTAATAATTTCAGTATAATAGTATTTATCGTCGACTTTAATAATAATTTTATTACATAAATTTATAAATGGTGTATCATCAATATTTTTTATGCAATATTTATTATCATTTATATATTTAATTTTGACAACATTATATTGATTATTATAAATACAAATACCTTGAGTATTATAAATTTTGTTATTGGATTTAATAAAAAGTTCATATTTTTTATCAAGTGATTTTGATGATAAGATAATATCAGATTTATTATCAATATCAATATCTGTATCTAATGTAAATGTTATTAGATGACCAAAATTAATTTTTTGTTTTGGTTGATCAATAAAATAAATACTATTAATTTTAATATTATGTAATTCAAAGGATGGAGAAGATAATATATATTTTTTATTTAAATCAATATCATTAAGTGTAAGACCAGTAAATATTTTTGACATATTAGGTACATTTAAAATATCACATACTTGTATATGAATGTTAGTATCTTTATTACATAATGATTTATTGTCATAATTTTTTCCATATAATTTAGGTGGTTTAATACTGTAATGTTTGAATAAGTTATCAATTTTTTTATATCCAAATTTAGAGATATTGTTAAGTTCAATATAAGGGATTTTATTTAAATTATAGTCGTTATAATCTTTTTTACAAATATTTAATATATTTTTTAACAAATAATTTTTATGAATATTTGTATATTTATCAGATTTAGAGAATATTATGTAAAATGGAAATTTATAATATTTCAATATATCTAGATAATATTTTAATTGTTTTATATCAATTTCCAATGGATCAATTGTTAGAAAGACTAAATTAGGTCTATATTTAGATAGACATGTAATCATTGTTTTTTGATATTTTAAATATCCTGGAGTATCTATTAAGCTTATATTATAAATATTATCGTTATATTTTTTTTTAATATTTTTAATACTTACACTAGAAGTTATTCCAGAATAAATTTCATGTTTATGATTAAATACAAAATTTCTACTCTTACCTTTTCCATTATCTGTAATTTTTTTAATTAAATTTCCAATAATGGTACTTTTACCTGAATTACTAGGTCCTAGAAATATTATTCTTGTAGAATATATTTGTTTAATATCACTTGTTATAGTAATTTCATAATAAAATAAGTCATTATTATCTTCTATTTTCTTTGTTGATATAATTTTAGCATCAATAATTTTTGTAATTTTACTAAAATTTTTTAAGGTTTTATTATAATCATTTAATTCAATTCCTTTTATTTCACCATCGTCTGCAACTCCAATTAAATATTTTGAAATACCTTTTCCTTCGTTTAATCTCCATTGCATTTGAGTTGCGAGTTGTTCTATACGATGATTACAATCAGTTGTTATTTTTAATTTATATTCAATATTGCCAATTTCTACTTCTTGAGGTAATTTCATTTATATTAAAATTTAATTTTATTTCTAGCTTTTTCTTTAATTATTTTTAAATATTTACTTTTATTTATATTGTTTAGAGCGGAATCTATGTGATTGTTTAAGTTCTTACAATTTCCATATTTATTTACTGTTTGTCTGACTACATGTAAGGATAGATAACTATTATTGGAAAGTATATATTTATTATAAAATCCGATTGTATTATTCATATCTAATATTTATAAAATTTAAAATTATAGTAAAATATTTTTAATTAAAAAAAATTGAAAAATAAAAATTTTATTATCTTTATTTATATTTTTATTAATTAATAATGTTGGATATGTCCTAGCAATAGGGTGTCATTTTAGTATAGAGTAGTAATGAGAAAACTACTCGAAGATTATAAGTTTAGTGATGGTTCGTTCGGGAATAATTATAAAACTGTTTGATTTAGATGAATTATGAATAATAGTGTGTAAGATTGTATTTTAGAGTAAACAATTTGAATGGAATAAATATTGTTAGACAGTTAGTGTGTAAGCTGTTGGAGGATATGTATAGGTTGTACAGTTTTATATAATAAATCTGTCCCTTATATACCCGGAAAATATAAATTTTGAAAATTCCAATTGTGGCATTTAGCATGTATTCATACATTATGTGCTTAATGTTCTTCTCTTTAGTATTTATTCTGATATTTGAAATGTTTATCAAAGTACTAAATGACAATACCCAAAGTTAAATCCTGAAACTTCTCAGTTTAGGTAATTTTTTCTTTATAAAATTTTATTGAGAGAAATAAATACTTAAACATTAAATAATTATAAGTTTAAAATGGGTATTAAGAACTTATTTAAAATTATATCAGAGCATTCTCCGGATAGTATTACAGAAAAAGGACTAAAAGAGTTAAAAGGCAAAGTAGTAGTATTAGATGCGAGCATGATTATTTATCAATTTGTAATTGCAATTAGAAGTACAGGTGCAGACCTAGAAAATACAGAAGGTAAAATGACGACGCATATATTAGGAGTTATAAATAAGGCATTATTATTATTAAAGAATGATATTGTTCCAATATTTGTATTTGATGGGAGGGCACCAGATATGAAAAGTGAAGTATTAAAATCGAGAAAGGAACTAAAGAAAAAATGTATACAGAAGTTAAAAGATGATAATTATGAGAATGAAGGTGATAGAATAAAAGATTTTAAAAAGAGTTATACAATTTCATGGGAGCAATCGAATGAAGTAAAACAAATTCTAAAATTATTTGGTATTCCAGTTGTAGAAAGTTCAACTGAAGCGGATCCATTATGTGCAGAGTTAGTAAAACAAAAAAATGCATATGGTGTAGGTAGTGAAGATATGGATATTCTAACTTTTGGAAGTCCAATTTTGTTAAGAGGTTTATCAGCAACTAAAAAAATGAAGGAAATTAAATTAGAGAAAGTATTAAGTGATTTAAAATTAAATCATGGAGAATTTATTGATTTATGTATATTGTTAGGATGCGATTATACAACAACAATACCAAAAGTAGGACCTAAAAGAGCATTAGATATTATTCAAAAATATAGGTCAATAGATAAATTTATAGAAAACGAGGGTAATAAATATAAAATTCCTGAAAATTTTAATTATAAAGATGCAAGGGAAATTTTTAAGAATCCGCCCGTTCAAAAATTAGATAAAAGATCAATTAAATTAAAGAAGCCAAATTATAATGGAATAAAGGAAATTATGGTAGATATTTATGATTTTAATTTGAACAAAGTGAATGAATATATTAATAAGATAAAGACGAATTATATAAGAATTAGTAATAGTCAAAAGGGTGGAATGACAAAATATGTAATAAATTCAAGTATATAATAAAATATTAAAATTATTATTTTATTATATTTGATCTAATAAGAATACTTTTAAGCGCTTGTATTCTTTTTTAAATTTTAAATTTCCAGTAGCTTTATATTTAAGTTTGATTAAGTTTAATTTATTATATAAATCATTTGTGCTACCACCAGTAATATTAGAATATCCTTGTATTTGTTTTTCAGTTGATAATGTAGTTCTAACCATATTTCTAAATTTAGATTCATCAATCATATTTGAGTTAGTTACTACATTTAAAATACATTTATTCATAAATATTGCAGATCTACAATCAATTTCATTATTAGAGTCCTTATCCAAAACATATTTTGCAATAGATGATATATCTGGATATAATGATTGAAATTCTTCATTATTTTTTACTTCTCTAACAATATCTTGTATATTTTTTACAAATTTTGGTAAATATCCTTCAAACATTTTAATTTGACTACCATTATCATCAAATGGAGTTATATATAATAATTGTTCTAATGGTGTTAATTCTTCTGTGATTGACAATCTACAGCATTTTTGTAAACCTTCTCTTGAATTTTTAAATATATTTTCATCTTTAGCGTCATCTAAATATGCTAAAATATCTTGTAATAATGGTGTTTTATTTCCTAAATAATACCATTTATGGTAAGTAATTCCATTGTAATAATAGTCAACTAACCATTGTAGTCCATCAATGTACATTCTAATACTAACTTCTATATTAATATGGTTAAAAAAATCATCATAAAACTTATTTTTACCTTCTTTAAATGTTAAATCAGGATTACCTAATGTAGTATCATATTTTTTATTAAGTTTTGTTTGATATTCATCTAACATATTATCAAATTGAAAAATTTCTTTTTCATAAGGTGATAATGTACTAATAGTATCTTTAAATTTTGGATTATTAATAGATGTAGGCCATTCATCAAATCTTAATGTTTTTAAATTTACTTTTGGAATATTATATTTGTTAATAGGTAATTCATTATAAATATAATAGTAAAAAAGTAATAGAGTTAAAATATTATCATTATCTGACTTATCAAGTTTATATTTATTCTTTATAAATTGTGAATTAATATTAGAGGAGTTAAATAATTTTTTTGTAATATCATCAAACTTAATTAATTTATGAATTTTTTTAAATTTATTATATTTGTCAGAAATTAAATTTAAAAATATATCTTTATTAAATTTTTTGTTTCCATCTTCTATAATTGAATAATCTTGGTTATTATAAGGTCTATTAATAAATTCAATAAAATATTTAATTGGAACTAGATTAATGTTAGCTTTTGTAATATTTAAATGAGGAAATAATCTTTCTAATTTTGGTTTATATTCAACAGTAATAAATTTATCTATTAATAACTTAAATTGATCTTCAAAATAGTCTATTGTATTATTTATTTCAAATTTAGAAATAAAATCTACTGCAACAGTAGGACTTAATTCTTCACCTGATATATTTTTATTTATTAGTTTAATAATTGAATAATAATTTTTATATTTTTTTGTTAAATAATTTCTTTTTAATAAATTATCTTCTTCATTTACAAATAGTCTTAATAATTTTATAAAATTTTTATAATTAATATCCTTAACAGTATTTTTATTTTCTAAAATATAATTACTTTCTTTGATATTTCCTTTGTAAATATCTAATATTAGTTTTATATCTGTTCTAACATCAAATGATTCAACTTTATGTAAAAAATCATCACCAAAAAATGTAAAGATAAAAACTAAATCATCAATTACTTTAGTTTTTATTAAGGATGAATCCTCAAAATATTCAAATATTTTATCTTCAAGATTATTAATATCAACTAAATCATATTGGGCATCAGTTATATTTAAATTTTTTGAATTTTGTTGATCAATACGTAATACATATTTATTTAAATTGTTATTTTTTAGAATCATTGATAATAATATAATATCAGCATCAGGACTAAATATACAAATATTTCCTTTTACTTCATTATTTGTATTATTTATATAATCCATTATTTTTTTTTCTCCTTCATC
>ERZ807291.7693-NODE-7693-length-12331-cov-14.695015_pt1 | contig 12331 bp, 10 predicted proteins | sample MGYA00521257_ERZ807291 | MGnify/ENA primary metagenome ERZ807291 (study PRJEB31413, sample SAMN03169783) | marine metagenome | biome: Marine; feature: Water; material: Subsurface seawater | place: North Sea | collected 2011-04-28 | depth 1 m m ...
TGAGCGCAGTTATTGTCGCTGTTCGTGCCAAGTTCGCACATACGGTGACCCTGTATGTCAATGACTTCAACACTCCCGCACGCAAGACCTATGAGCGTGTAGGTTTTCAGCAGTTGTCGCTATTCTCAACCATATTATTTTGATATTTAGCCAAGCCACTACTGTGTGAAGTCCGCTCTAGGGTGAATTGTTCTAGGGTAATTAAGGGTGAAGGTCATTGTGTCGCCACAATGGGAAGTTCACTTACACATTAAATTGAAATTGAGGTAGCCGTGATCCAACGTATGTCGAGTCTTTTTGTGCGGACATTGCGCGAGGATCCAGCCGATGCTGAAGTACCCAGTCACAAATTGCTCGTGAGGGCAGGTTATGTCCGAAGAATCGCTCCGGGAATATTTTCCTGGCTGCCGTTGGGATACCAGGTATTTCGTAACGTCGAAGCGATTGTCCGCGAGGAAATGAATCAAGCAGGATTCCAAGAAGTTCACTTCCCGGCGCTACTCCCTCGTGACGCATACGAAACAACAGGTCGGTGGAGTGAATATGGTGACAACTTGTTCCGGCTCGAAGACCGGAAGGGCAACGATTATCTTTTAGGGCCCACCCACGAAGAAATGTTTACCTTGATGGTGAAAGGAGAGTTTTCTTCCTACCGCGATTTGCCTCTCTCGATTTATCAAATTCAAACGAAGTATCGCGATGAAGCTAGGCCACGTGCTGGAATCCTGCGTGGGCGCGAATTTGTTATGAAAGACTCGTATTCATTTGATCTCGATGAGGTCGGACTCGAAGATTCCTACAACAAACACCGCGAGGCTTACATATCAACATTTGACCGGATGAAGCTCGACTACGTAATTGTCACGGCCATGGCGGGAGCAATGGGTGGATCCCGTAGTGAAGAGTTTCTCGCGAACAGTCCGCATGGCGAGGACACTTATGTTCGGTGCGATTGTGGATTCGCCGCAAATGTGGAGGCGCTGGAAATTCCAATGACCAGCTTTGATCCTGAGCTCGACCTTGACGCCCACTTTCCGGCAGCTCATGCGGAGCAAACACCGAACACTCCAACAATTGATTCACTCGTTGACTTGTCGAATCAACGAGAAGACCTTGCCAGGTCCGATCGGCCATGGGATGCCTCGGACACCTTGAAAAACATATTGATGATCGTAAAGGATGCTGACGGCAATCAAAGTCCACTTGCAATCGGGTTGCCTGGAGATCGAGAAATTGAAACCAGACGCCTGGAAGCTGCGTTATACCCCCGCGTAGCACGTCCATTCGAAGAAGCGGACTTCGCCAAGTACCCAACACTGATTAAGGGATATATCGGTCCCCGCGCACTCGGAATTAATTCCCCGGGTGGGATCGAATTCCTAACCGACCCTCGGGTTGTGCGTGGAACGCGTTGGATCACCGGCGCGAACGAGAAAGGTCAACACGTTTACGATCTTGTGTGCGGGCGCGACTTCGAGTCCGATGGTGTCATTGACGTTGCTGAGGTATTCGACGGGGACCCTTGTGCAAAGTGCGGTGGGAACGTCTCCATTGCCCGGGGAATCGAGATAGGTCATATCTTCCAACTCGGAACCAAGTATGCCGAGTCGCTCGGCCTCAAAGTCTTAGATGAAAATGGAGACCTGGTAACGGTCACAATGGGCTCCTATGGAATCGGTGTGTCAAGGGCTGTTGGCGTAATCGCGGAGGCCCACCACGACGAAAAGGGTTTGGTATGGCCACGTGAGGTCGCACCTGCAGACATCTACGTGGTGGCAGCAGGAAAATCCGAGGAGACCGCAGCGAAAGCAGAGGAGTTCGCTTCTGCCTGGGATGCCATGGGATTGCGCGTAATCCTCGACGATCGTGTTGGCGTTTCGCCGGGAGTAAAGTTTAACGACTCCGAATTAATTGGTGTTCCAACGATTGTTGTCATTGGCAAAGGTCTCGAAAAGGGCGTGATCGAAGTGAAGGACCGCGCAACTGGGGAGCGAATTGACATTGCCCTTGATCAGGCAGTTGTAGCAGTACACCAAATTTGCACCAACTAATTCATGATCGAACTCAGCCTGTGGACGATTTTGCTGCTGGCCCTGGCGGCGGGAGCCGCTGGTTGGGTTGACGCCGTGAGCGGTGGTGGCGGCTTGCTTCAGTTGCCCGCACTTTTTATCGCACTGCCAGCTGGCAACGAAGTAAATGCACTCGCAACCAACAAGCTTTCTAGTTTCTTCGGGACTGCTACAGCCGCTAGAACCTACATAAAGCATCTCAATCCGGATTGGAAAACAGCGCTACCGATGGCGGCGGTTGCATTCATTTTCTCTGCATTGGGCGCTGCAACGGCTCACTTAGTTCCCACTGAGTATTTTGGCACTGGAATTGTTATCGCGCTGGCTCTCGTTTGGATCTGGACTCTCCTGAATCCGTTAATGGGTCAGTCAAGCAAGATGCGGTGGGGCGGCCGCAAGAGACATTATGTCGTTGCTGTGGGAGTTGGTGCATTAATCGGGTTCTATGACGGCATATTTGGTCCAGGAACCGGGTCTTTCCTGTTGATCGCGCTCGTTGGACTCTTGGGGTATTCATTTCTGGCAGCCTCGTCTACCGCCAAGATTGTGAACTTGGGTACCAATGCGGCAGCGTTGTTGGTATTCGGCTTTTCCGGTTCAATCCTGTGGACGCTGGGGTTGCTCATGGCATTGTGCAATGTTCTGGGCGCATACTTTGGAGCCCGAATGGCAATCACTCGCGGTAGCCCGTTTGTGCGAATTGTCTTCTTGGCAATCGTCGCGATCCTGATCATTCGCCTTGCGTGGGACCTCTGGGCTTAGATCCCTTTGGAAGAGTCCGTTGTAAGTGTAAGGTAGTAAGTACAACTGACCGATCACAATTGGAAACCGCGGTGAGAATTATGGGACTACCTCTTGAACGCGCGCGCGAAGCTGCAGCGGTTGTGTGCCAAACCCTCGGGATTGATCTAGAGGATTGCTCGATTAAATCGGCTGGTCGCCGGGAGGTGTTTACGGTTGTTGTCGATAAGGACGGCGGCGTTGACCTCGACCAAATCGCTCAAATAAGTCGGTCGATCTCCGAAGCACTTGATTCGCTCGAAGAACTTGAGGACCACCCATTTGTCCTCGAGGTAACGTCTCCGGGGACGGACCGACCGCTGACAGATATACGTCATTGGCGCAGGGCGACTAGTCGTCTGGTCAACGTGTCATTTGTTAGTGAACACCCGGAGACCCAGGTCCGGGTTCACTCTGTTGAAGGCGATCAGGTGAGCGGAACAGACCCCGATGGCAATCCGATTATTTTTGCGTTACCAGAAGTGGCACGAGCCGTAGTCCAAATTGAATTCAATCGTGAGGAGTAGACATGGACATTGACGTCAGTGCGTTGAAAGCACTCGTAAGGGAACGGAATCTTTCTCTAGAGCTATTAGTTGAATCAATTGAGGCCGCACTGCTCGTGGCCTACCACCGCACCGAAGGATCATGCGCGAAAGCTCGTGTTGAACTAGATCGCAAGAGCGGACACGTCACGGTTTGGGCCCAAGAGGCACTCACAACGCCGGAAGCATTAGCGCTCGGAGACGCCGCAACTTTCAGCCCAGAATTTGACGATACACCCGACGGTTTTGGTCGAGTAGCCGCGAGCACGGCTCGACAGGTTCTTCTTGGCCGATTACGTGAAGCAGAAGGTGAAGCCACTTTGGTGGAATTCACGGGTCGAGAAGGTGACCTAGTCTCTGGTGTAATCCAACAGGGGACTAATCCTCGCATGGTGCGAGTGGACATTGGGAAAATCGAGGCAAACCTTCCACCTGAAGAACAAGCAACGGGGGAGAGCTACCCGCATGGCGCTCGCCTCAAGTGCCTTGTTACTGGAGTTCGTAAAGGCTTTAAGGGACCTGTTGTGACAGTTTCGAGGAGTCATCCGGATTTGGTGCGCAAACTCTTCGCATTAGAAGTGCCCGAAATTGCCGACGGAACCGTTGAGATCACGGCAATCGCCCGCGAAGCGGGCCATCGCTCCAAAATCGCAGTTCGATCCCACAAATCTGAGGTCAATCCAAAAGGATCCTGTATCGGGCCTCAAGGTCAGCGAGTACGACAGATTATGAGCGAATTAGGCGGTGAAAAGATTGACATCGTGGATCACAGTGACGACCCCGCCGAGATGATTGCTCAGGCGCTCTCACCCGCAAAGGTGACTTCTGTGACCATCGTGGATGCGGACCTGAAAAGTGCACGTGTTCTGGTTCCGGAATATCAACTCTCTTTGGCCATTGGGCGAGAGGGGCAAAATGCCCGGCTTGCGGCGAGGCTGACCGGATGGCGAATTGATATTCGTAGTGATACCGCAACTGCATCTGACTGATTCGTGTGACTCCACCTGTTCGCACCTGTCTAGGCTGCCGTGTTCCCGGCCCCAAGTCTGAACTTGTTCGGCTGATTTGGCAGGGCCCTACATTAGAGATTGTTCCTGACTTTGCCCAGAACAGCCCTGGGCGAGGCGCATACCTGCATCCGAGCTACAAATGCGTTGAAAAAGGATCACGGCGGGTCCGCGGGGCGCTCCGGATTCCCGGCACGGTAGATTGGCGCACTGTTAGTGAACCGTGGGCAGACTTACGTGCATTTATTGCAACCAGTGTGCCTGTGGAACGTGACCAAGTTCAGACCGATGAAAACAAATGAGGTTGACCGTGAAAAAAAAGATGAGCGCTTCTCAATGAAGGCCTTCGCATGAGCGTGTCCGCATGAAAATGCTAGGCGCCCAGTAACGGTCCGGTAAGTAAAGCCCGGGCCAAGACAGGAGAGTTGTGTCAAAAGTCCGGGTATATGAACTCGCTAAAGAACTAGGCATGGACAGTAAGACCGTCCTAGCCAAGTTGCAAGACATGGGCGAGTTTGTTCGTTCCGCCTCGTCAACCATTGAAGCTCCGGTAGCCAGAAGGCTCAAGGAGGCGCTGCCACCGGTTCCCGAAGGCGAAAAAAAGCCAGCCAAAAAGGTGGCGAAAAAGGCCGTCAAGAAAGCCGCAGCGGGCACATCGACCCCTGCTGAGACTCCCGTTGAGACGAATGATTCGAGTCACATTACGGCCACCTCAGCCGATGCACCGAGCACCGTTGCCGCAAAGGCGGCTCCCACGCAACCCTCTGAGGAAATCTCAGGTACTGGCTCGCAGACCCCAACGGCGACGCCGGCACCCAAGCCAGCAGGACCACGCCCAGGCAACAACCCATTTGGTAGCAGCACTGGAATGCCGAAACCCGCGCCCCGTCCCGGGAATAATCCATTTGGGTCTCCGACAAGCGATCGATCTGCCGGACCACGTCCAGGTGGGGTTGCTGGAGCGCCTCGCCCAAATCCAGGAATGATGCCGACTGCACGTGCCCCGCAGCGGCCAAGTGGTCCCGGTGGTGCTGGCCGTCCGAGTGCTCCCGGTGGTGCTGGCCGTCCGGGTGGCCCCGGTGGTGCTGGCCGTCCCGGTGGTTTTGCTGGCCGTCCCGGTGGTCCCGGTGGAGCTCCTGGTGGAGCTGGTGCACCCGGAGGAGCCCCGGGTGGCCCGGGTGGCCCTGGTGGGCGCCCCGGCAACAGAAGCGGTGGACGCGGAAATACTGCTGGTGCATTCGGGAAACCAGGGGGTCGCCCTTCGCGTGGACGTAAGTCGAAGCGCGCGAAGCGTCAAGAATTTGACAACATGGAAGCACCTGCGATGGGTGGCGTTCGGCTCCCGCGTGGTGCGGGGGAAAGTGTGAGGCTTCCACGCGGTGCAAGTTTGACCGACTTCGCTGAGAAAATCGACGCTTCACCCGCAGATCTGGTGAAAGTGTTGATCGGTCTTGGAGAAATGGTGACCGCGACGCAGTCCATCGACGATGACACACTGAATCTGCTCGGTACCGAGCTCAACTTCGTGATTCAAATCGTGTCACCCGAAGATGAAGATCGGGAACTACTCGAGACTTTTGACCTTGAGTTCGGTGAAGACGAAGGCGAAAGTGCAGATCTGCAGTCTCGTCCGCCGGTCGTAACAGTCATGGGTCACGTCGATCACGGTAAGACCCGACTCCTGGACGCGATTCGTAAAACTAATGTGATTTCTGGTGAAGCCGGTGGTATCACCCAACATATCGGCGCGTACCAAGTTATGGCCCATTCTCCAAATGGTGAACGTCCCCTGACCTTCATTGATACGCCAGGTCACGAAGCGTTTACCGCCATGCGTGCTCGTGGCGCCGAAGTTACCGACATAGCAATTTTGGTCGTTGCAGCCGACGACGGTGTTAAACCACAAACAATCGAGGCGCTTAATCACGCTCAGGCAGCCGGAGTCCCGATCGTTGTTGCAGTGAACAAAATCGACAAGGAAGGCTCGGACCCAACTAAGGTGCGCAGCCAACTCACCGAATACGGTTTAGTCGCCGAGGATTTTGGCGGGGACACCATGTTTGTGGACGTTTCGGCCAAGAATGATCTGGGAATTGAAACATTGCTCGAAGCGGTTTTGTTGACAGCTGATGCCGCACTGGATTTGCGCGCAAACCCAGATCAGGACGCACAGGGCGTTGCCATCGAGGCACACCTCGACCGCGGCCGTGGACCCGTAGCAACTGTTTTGGTGCAACGCGGAACACTTCGTCCAGGCGATTCAATTGTGGCCGGAGACGCATTTGGTCGGGTCCGCGCGATGCTCGATGACCAAGGAAACACCGTTGAAGTCGCGGGACCGTCAGCTCCAGTCCAGGTGCTCGGATTGACTTCGGTTCCCGGGGCAGGCGACAGTTTCCTCGTCGTTAGCGAAGATCGAATCGCTCGCCAAATTGCCCAAACACGACAGGCTCGCGAGCGAGCCGCGATGCTGGCAAAGAATCGCGTGAAACGTTCACTTGAAGACTTCTTGGAATCAATTGAGCGTGGTGAAGTTTCAGAACTTACGTTGATCCTGAAGGGTGACGTATCTGGATCGGTGGAGGCACTGGAAGATGCACTCCTCAAGATTGACGTGGGTGAGGAAGTGTCACTGCGGGTTATTCATCGTGGAGTTGGTGCGATCACCAAAAACGATGTCACGCTTGCCAGTGCATCAAAGGCAATAATCCTCGGATTCAACGTTCGACCTGAGGGCAAAGTGGCCGAGTTCGCAACCCACGAAGGGGTCGATGTTCGTTATTACAGCATTATTTACCAAGCAATCGACGAGATTGAAGCTGCGCTTAAGGGAATGCTCAAGCCTGAATTCGAGGAAGCGCAACTTGGCACCGCTGAAGTACGCGATGTATTCAAATCATCCAAATTTGGAACTGTTGCGGGTTGCTTGATTCGGAGTGGGGTTGTTCGGCGAAATAGCAAGGCGAGATTGGTCCGCGACGGTGTCGTTGTGGCGGATAACTTGTCGATAGCGACCCTTCGTCGTTTCAAAGATGATGCAACGGAAGTGCGTGAAGGATTCGAGTGCGGTATCAACCTTGGTTCCTACCAGGACATCAAAGTTGACGACGTTATCGAAACCTTTGAAATGCGTGAAAAACCACGCAAATAGTCCAAGGAGAATTGTCATGGGCAATGAAGCACGTGCGCGGAAATTGGCAGATCGAATTAAAGTCATTGTGGCGCAAACTTTAGAAATGCGGATCAAGGATCCGCGGCTCGGGTTTATCACGATCACAGACGTTCGACTTACAGCAGATCTGCGTGATGCGTCCGTCTTTTATACGGTGTTAGGGACAGAAGAAGAACGACAGTCGACGGCTGCGGCTCTGGCTTCGAGTAAAGGCATGCTTCGGACCGAGGTTGGCAAGGGAACCGGCGTTAAATTTACGCCGACTCTTGAGTTCATCTTGGATGCAATCCCCGAAAATGCAGCACATGTCGAGCAGTTGCTCAAAGATGCCGCCGAGTCGGACGCCAGGGTTCACGAACAGGCCAAGGCGGCTAAGTACGCCGGTGACGTGAATCCTTACCGTGAAGCTGAAGACTCTTAGCCCTCTAGGCTCCCTAGGCTTTTTATGCAGACAGGTACCCAGTCAGTTGCGCCACTTGCAGGAGTGGTGATTGTTGATAAACCGGCAGGAATAACCTCACATGACGTTGTCGCGCGGGTGCGTCGAGTTTTCAACACCCGCAAGGTTGGGCATGCAGGAACACTTGATCCAATGGCAACGGGCGTCTTAATCCTGGGGATCAATGCAGGAACCAGAATCTTGGGACATATATCTGGCGCTCATAAGTCGTATCGTGCGACCATTCGTTTGGGTGCCTCCAGTTCAACCGATGATCGTGAAGGGCAACTGGGAGCATTGACCCCCGCGCGGAATATTTCTATGGAAGACGTGAATGTCGTTCTTGGCCGTATGCGCGGTGAGATAATGCAGCGTCCAAGCGCGGTGAGCGCCATTAAGATCGACGGTCGTCGTGCCCATGCACGTGTCCGTGATGGGCAGACGGTCGAAATTCCTAAACGAGCTGTCACAATATTTAGCCTCGAGGTGGTGAATACAGATCAGGTAGGTGACTTCCTGGACATTGAGGTGGTCGCCAACGTTTCTTCGGGTACATACATTCGCGCGATCGCGCGTGACCTTGGCGATGCACTGTCAGTGGGCGGTCACCTTACGCATTTGCAGCGAACGTCCATTGGTCAATTTTCGTGTGAAGATGCCGTTGGTTTGGAAACTCTTGAAGAATCCTTAGATCCGTGGAGTGCTGCGATTTCCCTTGAGCAGGTTGCACGTGGAATTTGGCCTTGTCGTTCACTCAACCAAGCTGATTCCTTGGCTGTTCGCTGGGGGCAACGACTAACTTGGCCAGAGGACTTAATCGATCCGATTATTGCCTTGATTGACCACAATGGTGAACTCGCGGCAGTCGCTGAGAAGAAAGAAGGGCGGTGCGCCTACTTGGCTGTCTTTCCTAATGACGTGAAACCACCCAGTAGCCTGCAGTGGTGAGTGCATCGGGTTCGCTAATTTGTATTGGGATCTTTGACGGCGTGCATCTGGGCCATCAGTCACTTATTGCCTCGGCAAAAGAGTATGCACGGCAACTGAATTTGACCTTAATCGTATGTACATTTGATCCACACCCCAACACGGTCGTACGACCGGATCATGCGCCAAAGTTGATCAGCGATATCAATCATCGCAAGCAGCTCCTCGTGGATTGCGGGGTTGAGCATGTGGAAGTCATCACGTTTAATTCGCAGATAGCTAATTTGACCCCGATTGAATTTTCTCGGGAGTTTCTCAGTGATCGTTTAGGAGCTCGAGTCGTCGTGGTAGGTCAAAACTTCATTTATGGTCGAAATGGCAGCGGAGATGTAGACACGCTGCGTGAGAACGGTTACGAGTGCGGATTTGAAGTTCGCGTGATTGACCTTCTAGATTCCGATGGAACCGTGTCGTCAACAAGAATCCGTGAATGTGTGCGACTAGGCCAAGTTGAGTCAGCGGCCGCCCTCCTCGGAAGAAACTTTGTTCTTTCGGGAAAAGTAATTCGGGGTGACCAGAGGGGGCGCGAATTGGGATACCCAACTGCGAACCTTGAGTGGGAGGACCAACTGATTGTCCCTGCAGACGGTGTGTACGCGGGCTATCTCATTGCCAACGGTGACCGGATGCCAGCGGCAATTTCAATTGGATTGAATCCACATTTTGAAGGAAAGTCACAACGGGTCGAGGCCTATGCGCTGGATCGCCTTGATCTTGAGCTTTACGGAGTAAGCGTTGATATTGAGTTCGTCGCAATGATTCGCGAGCAGGAGGTCTTCGATAGTTTGGATGGATATCTCACCCAGATCGCAAAAGACGTGGTGGCGATAGCGGATCTTTTGAGTCGATAGGCGGTAAAGCCCGAAGAATGCCAGCACTGCTAGTATTCAGGCTCAGACGGTGTGGAGGCGGGCGCTTCCACACACGTGTCCATGAAATCAATGCCCAGGCTCACATCTGTATCAGCGGTGGGCATGGCGCGCCCGAGAGGAATACATGTCGCTCGACAGTGCAGTTAAGCAAGAAATCATCGAAAAGTACGGTAATAAGCCAGGGGATACAGGTTCACCTGAAGTCCAGATCGCGATGCTCAGTCGCAGGATCGAAGATCTCACGGGACACCTGAAGACTCATAAGCACGATCATCACAGTCGTCGTGGGCTACTGCTCATGGTTGGCCAGCGCCGACGCTTGCTCAACTACCTCACCAAAACCGATATTAACCGTTACCGCTCAATCATTGAACGGCTTGGGTTGCGTCGATAGCTTCGCGTGTGGCGGTATTGAATGTCGATACCGCCACTTCGCGCTTCTAAGTTTAATCCCCTCAAGTAATAAGAATCGAACTAAATCAGACACTTTAGGTGCACCGCGGATGTCGGTCCTCGGTAGTGATTTTCGGGTGAAGAGACCCGCGGATCTCGATCGAAGACCGCCGAACATGGCGGCAGTGCAAAAGTGTCTCACAAAAATAAGGAGACATCGCATGCAAGCAAATATTACTTCTGCAAGTGCCGTTATTGACAACGGTTCATTTGGAACGAGAAACATCCGATTCGAAACAGGACGTTTCGCACGACAAGCCGCAGGCTCGGTGTGCGCGTACATGGACGAAGACACCATGTTGCTCAGCGCCACAACTGCAGGCAAGCATCCCAAGGATCAATTTGATTTCTTCCCGCTCACCGTCGATGTTGAAGAACGCATGTATTCCGTCGGCCGCATCCCCGGTTCATTTTTTCGCCGTGAAGGGCGCCCAAGCGAGGACGCAATTCTTACCTGCCGACTTATTGACCGCCCACTTCGCCCGACATTCAAAAAAGGCCTGCGCAACGAGGTGCAGGTTGTTGTCACTGTCATGTCCTTGAACCCTAAGGATCTCTACGACGTACTTGCAATTAACGCTGCGTCAGCTTCAACGCAGCTGAGCGGTTTACCTTTTACCGGTCCGATCGGCGGCGTTCGTGTCGCACTTATTGGCGGACAATGGGTCGCATTTCCCACCCACGAACAACTCGAAGAAGCAGTCTTTGACATGGTTGTCGCTGGTCGGATAGCAGGCGACGATGTCGCAATCATGATGGTCGAAGCAGAAGCTTCAGCGCAAACCATTGATTTGGTTGCTGGTGGAGCCACAGCTCCCACCGAAGAGGTCGTGGCACAGGGCCTGGACGCTTCAAAGAAGTTTATTAAGGTGCTGTGCGAAGCTCAAATTGAATTGGCCAACGCCGCGGCGAAGCCGATTGCGGACTTCCCAGTTTTCTTGGAGTACCAAGACGATGCATACGACGCCGTAGAAAAGATTGCGGGTGAGCCTGTCTCGGCCGCACTCACAATCCTCTCAAAGGCCGAGCGTGAAGATCGACTCGACGAAATCAAGGCCGACGTCATGGCTGCGTTGGGGGCAGAATTTGAAGGTCGAGAGAAGGAGCTCAGCGCTGCACTTCGCTCTGTAACGAAGAATTCAGTTCGTCAGAGAGTGCTCACCGATGGTGTCCGGATAGACGGTCGCGGACTGGCAGATATTCGCACCTTGTCCGCGGAAGTTGATGTCATTCCCCGAGTGCACGGCTCGGCACTTTTCGAGCGCGGTGAAACGCAAATTCTTGGAATCACAACCTTGAACATGCTACGCATGGAACAACAGCTTGACACTCTCAACCCTGAAAGTCGCAAACGCTACATGCACAACTACAACTTCCCGCCATATTCAACGGGTGAGACTGGTCGTGTTGGTTCACCCAAGCGGCGGGAAATTGGTCATGGGGCACTTGCTGAACGCGCGCTGATTCCAGTACTCCCAAGCCGCGATGAATTCCCCTATGCAATTCGCCAGGTATCTGAAGCGCTTGGTTCAAATGGATCAACGTCAATGGGATCTGTGTGTGCATCCACAATGTCACTCCTCAACGCGGGGGTACCACTCAAGGCACCCGTTGCAGGAATTGCAATGGGGCTCATTTCAGGCATTGTGAACGGTGAACAGAAGTTCGTGGCGTTGACCGACATTCTTGGTGCCGAAGATGCATTCGGAGACATGGATTTCAAGGTTGCAGGTACCCGTAATTTTGTCACGGCGCTGCAATTGGATACCAAGCTAGATGGCATCCCAGCCGATGTGTTGAAAAGCGCTCTGACCCAAGCTCGTGACGCTCGCTTTACCATCTTGGACGTCATGATCGAAGCAATCGACACCCCGGATGAAATGGCTGCAACAGCACCGCGGGTGATTTCCGTACAGGTGCCTGTTGACAAGATCGGCGAAGTAATCGGGCCAAAAGGCAAGATCATTAACCAGATCCAAGAAGAAACTGGCGCAGATATCACGATCC
>ERZ807291.7699-NODE-7699-length-12324-cov-4.866982_pt1 | contig 12324 bp, 9 predicted proteins | sample MGYA00521257_ERZ807291 | MGnify/ENA primary metagenome ERZ807291 (study PRJEB31413, sample SAMN03169783) | marine metagenome | biome: Marine; feature: Water; material: Subsurface seawater | place: North Sea | collected 2011-04-28 | depth 1 m m ...
ATAAGAAAATCAAAATCAGAATTCTCAACTATTTATCTCAATTTGAGAGTCCCTGGTGGTAAAGTAGTTGAACTTAGCACTACTCTATCTGTTATGCCTGATCAATGGAGTGGATCAAAACAACTTGCGAAAAATACAGTTGCAGAAAACAAAAGACTCAACAACGACCTTGTTAGGCTTAAGAAATATCTAAACGATAAATTCAATGATCCCTCTTCTGGTCTTATTACCAGTAAAAAAATAAAACAATGGATATCTGAATGCCTAAATCGAGTTACTGTATCCAATATTAATGATATCCATGCTTTTACACAGCAATTTTTAGCGCTTTCCCCTGAGTTGAAACCAAATACATTAAAAGGATATAAAAATTTATTAGTTACCCTAAAAGATTTCGAACAGTCAACTGGTAATGCATTTTATATAGAGGAAATCACAAGAGCTGATTTGGAAGAGCTTATTCATTGGATGAAAAAGGAAAAAAAATTATCCCAATCAACGGTTTCAAGTCACTTTAAAAACATAAAATCTCTTTTAAATAAAGCACATAATAAAGGATTAAAAGTTAATCAATTAGCAAGGGAGATTAAAGTAGCAATCAAAGACTCTTCAGAGACTGACAATAAGGTTGTTTTAAGCCCCTCTGACTATGTAAGGCTGAGAAACCATCGTCCAAACAGTAAAATGCTTGAAAACGCCCTAAAATGGCTTTTAATAGGGCTAAATATTGGACAAAGAGGGGGAGATTTATTAAAGCTCACCAGTAATAATATTCGCGAAGGTGAAAATGGATTGGTTTTTGTAGACGTAGTACAGGAAAAAACAGGAGAACATATCACTGCTGTTGTTAAAGATCAAAATGTTACTTCAATTCTATTAGACCCAAAAAAATTTCCTCATCCCATTTCGATGCAAAAATTTAATAATTATATCAAATTGGTCTGTAAAGAAGCTGGTATAGACGAAACTATGGAAGGATATATTAGAGACAGCTCTAATCGAAAAGTATTTCATAAAGGGCCAAAATATCTTTTTGTAACCTCCCATTGTATGCGTAGATCATTTGCTACACATTATTATTCAAAAATACCAACTCCTACTATAATGCAGATTACAGGACACAAGAGAGAATCAACCTTTTTAACCTACATAAACAAACAACACAATAAAGACGATAATGCAAAGCTTTTTGCTTCCTATCTATAGAGAAGATGAGTAGAATAAAAGATATAGAATTACTAATTGAAAAATCACTAGCTAAAGACAAAAACTCTAGTATTAATCATTTCATTCAGTATATGGAAGATGAGGTAAACAAAAGTTTACAGCTTCACATTCTTCTATCATCAGATTCTTTAAAAAAGTATATAGCTAGGGAAAAGAAAAGACCTATCTACTTAGATGAAACTCTCTTTTTCACTCAAACCATAAAACATCTGTGTGAATTCACTATCAACTTTGTAAAGCAAAACAGAGACAGCTATTGGTCAAAAATTAGCAAAGAGCTTAACAAAAAAATAGAAAAATCCATCCTTGAGAAATTTAGTTATCTCGAAGAATGTTTAGAAGAAAAAAACATAATTGTAGATAATATCCACTCGCTTGAAAAAATTGCTGAAGCAAATCCTGTTTTCACCCCAATAGCACAAGTAGAAGATCTAGCAAAAGAATTTACAGTTGAAAATATTGAAGAGGAACAACTAAGTACTATCATTTCAAAAATAGCGACCCTGCAAATGACTGGAATACTTGATCTGCTCTATGAAAATGATAACTTCAAAAACAGTGATAATAAACTTGCAGGGTTTTTATCTAAACTACTTTCTGAGAACAAAGTGTCAATACAGCCTATTCTAAGCGCTATAAAGACCTACAGAAACGATCAAAGTCACCACTCCAAAAACAATCCTTTCGTAAAAGAAGAGGCAATAAATAAGCTGTCCAATCTACTTGCCTCAGCTGGAATAGACCCCAAAACACTTCAAAAAAACACTCCAAAATAAAAATTAGGGAAAAACTTCTGAATCCCTAACCAAACTTTGCACCATAAAAATTTTTAATTATGGGGCACAAATCAACATTCCGTATTTTAAAAGAAATAGAATCTAAAGTAGATGCTATTTCTGAACACCTCGAATCCTCAGGCAAATTAGAACTATTAACAAGAAAGGAGGTGATGAAGATTCTATCCATTACTCCTGCTACTCTTAATAGGTGGTCCAAAAAAGGCACTCTTAAACCATATGGAATATGTGGAAGAGTATATTATAAATCAAGTGAATTAAACACCATACTAAAAGAAATTTAAATGAAAGATTATATAAGTTCATTTTTCATATTCAACAGAAGCATATTTGATTGGAAATACTACACAGATCCAAATGTTTTCCGTTTATTTTTTCATCTAGTTGGAAAAGCTAACCACACTCAAAAATTTTGGAGGGGGATAGATATTAAAAGAGGAGAATTGATTACTTCACTTGAGCATTTAAGCAATGAGCTCGCTTTAACAGTAAACCAAATTCGATTAGCCCTAAAAAAACTGGATGAACATGGCACAATCAAATACAGACCAACTAATAAGTATACAAGAATAATAATCCCTAATTATGATACATACCAAACAAATAATATTTTGGATATAATCGAGCTTAGAAACAAGTCAGAAACAAATAACAATCAAAGCACAATAACTAACAATGTAAAAAAAGTAGAAGAAAGTATTTCAGCTAAAATTTCTTTTTTAGAAAGGAGGGCTAAAATTTTGAATAAACATTCAAATAGCCTTATGTGTAATACAACAGCAGTAGAAGAGTTTTGTCAAGAGTATCGTTTTACAAAAAATGAATTCAAAAGTGTTCTGTCGATTTTTAATCGTGAGATGTTATCATATGAGGGTCAAAAAATATCGATTAATAAATACTATGAAATTTTAAAAGGATTTTTAAAAAATAGATACAAATACTTTAAGGATATGGATAACCATATTCACAGATATGATTTCTGATTCCGTTTAATTATTTTATTATCAATTCGATCCCATTTTTATAGCCAGTTAAATAACTTATGAAAAATTAATCCAGAATAGATGAAAAAAAATAAAGATGAAAGCTCTTATGATTTCTAGGGGATTGTTAACTTTAAAAATTAATTAATTTTTGCTTTGAAAAAAATCATCAGTTTAATTTTATTCTTTTTGTATGGGAGTTCTGTTTTTTCACAAACTGAAAATTTTGATGATTTATACACAAAATCAACAGTAGCTACTTTTTACTCTTCAACTGTTTTAAACTCTTTTCATGAGTTAAATTTGGCTTTAAAATATGCAGATTCAACATTAAAATTACTCAACAATAACTCCCTAAAATTCAAGAGTGATTCACTCAAAATTCATTCATTAATCAATGAATTAAACACCTCTGAAATAATTGCAGTCGATAATTTAAATTATAGAATACCCAGTTATTCGATTTTAACAAATAACAGAAATGAACTCAACATAATAGATGAGGCAGAAGAGCTTTTACTTGAAGAATTATTAGAAAAACATTTTCATCAAGCTGATCCACTTCTAAAAGGGACCCTAAATGATAACACGCATTATTTCACAATAAACATTAATCCATTTGATGAAACTTTACTAGGAGTTGCTCTTGACTATTTTTCTTTGAATTCTGGTCATTATGCTATTAGGCCTCATGAAATTAATGCTATTTTAGGACAAGAAGGTGCAGATAGGTATCGTAAAGATGAGTTAAATGAAAATGACTATCAACTTATCTTTGAAAATTATAACATCAATAAACTTTACAATATTACATTTGACGATCGAGGTTCAATTCTAGATGGTTTATATTATTATGGAGCCACTTTAAATACAATAACTGAAGAGGATAATAAGAAAAACTTTCAGAAATATTTTGAGTTTTTTAGAAAAGATAAAAGTGACTCATTTTCATACTTAGTTTTAAATTTTATTATCTCTTTACTTCTAATATTCTTCTTGATAAGACTTTATGATGTAAAGTATTACAAAGGAGTAAGACTAAATTCTTTTTTTCAAAAAGACTACATTAAAAATGATTTGATCATAGTTGTCATTTCACTATCATCTTTATTAGTATGTTACTACATAGGCTCTTTTATTTCTCCTGCGGCAAATAGTTATCATAATGAAATAAAAGCTAATCTGTGGGTGGTTTATCAAGTTCTTGGGTTTCCGATCATTACTTTTCTTTTACTTCTAATTGGCACATTGAAATTGAGTAATATCCCTAGCCTCAGTCTTGAAAATCTGAGAAAAATTATTTTTAGTTCTATCGCATTTCCTTTTCTAGGATTAATAACTCTAAACCAATTTGCAAGCTGGGAATTAAATTCGGATCTTTTTGAGCCTCTAGTAATGATTTCTCTTCTTCTTATCCCTTCTCATTATATAGGTAAATATTCATCTCCATTTTTTAAGAATAAGATAACAATTAGAAACTCAATAATTGTATTTATTGGAGTTTTTGCCTTATTTGTTTCTCAATATAGTTTTCTTGTTCAAAATTACTTTAATTCAAACCTATCACTATTATCATTAAGCTTTTTACTTCCTGTCTTAAGTTATTTTTTTAATAAAAAAGAATTATATGAAGTTGAAAATTCAAATAAGCCTAAAGACGAAATTGATTTTGAAATAGGTATAATCTCAGATGGATTTAATTACGATGAAATAAATAAATCACTCCAAGATTTATTTGAAAATAAAATCAACCAACTATTGGTAATAAACGGAACTAGTGGAATTGGTAAAAAAACACTTTCAAAAAAATATTCAAACAATAAAAACATTAATACTTTTCATTTAGATTTTTCTGATAATTTAAACCAATATTTATCTTTCAGGAATGCTTTTTTAATAAAAAATAATTCCCTTCAACTTTCTGATGACTTCTTTGAAAGTCCTATATCATTTGATAAACTTTATAAGGGAATAGGTGCTGTATCAAGTATTTTACCTGTTAATATACCTTCTGTTTTTGTAACTGATGACGAAAATATTAATACAAAGGAAACGGCAACAGAACTATTAAATAATATAGCTGAAAAAATAGACAAAGAGTGGTGTATCACAATTGAAAATCTAAGCCAAATATCTGAAGTTGATAAAAACTTGCTATTTGAGTTTTTGAATAGATTAAACTCAAAGCCTTCTCTTAGTCTTCTCAAAGTAATTGTTTTATGTGACGTTAATACAGAAGATGATTCTTTGAATGCAATTAATAATATTTTTAAGGGCAAGACAAATGATGTGACAGTAGCCTGTAAAGATTTAGAAATCGTTTCAAAAGAGATCTTTGAAGAACTAAATTGCTCAAATCAATTGAAAGACTTCTTAATTGGAAAAATTAAAGAAGTAAAAGATTCATCACAATTTTCTATTGGTAAGTTATTTGATCTTATTAGAGAAATGTACTCTGATAATATCATAGGTCTTGATGGTAAAAAACTTTTTCTGAAAAACAGGCCATTAGAAAAATACGAGCTTAGTGATGACTCGTTATACCTTATAGAAGACTTTAAAAACTTGGAATTAAATAAAAAAACCCTTTTAGAAGTATCCAGTATTATGGGGAAAGTTTTTGATATTAATCTTGTTTCTGATGTACTTAAAAATGATAATCTTACGGTAATCCATCTTTTAGAAGAATTAGAAAATTCAAATTTTATTAAGGACGAAAAATCTAATAATAACTTATATAGATTCCAGTCAACAGCATTTTTTAATTGGTTGAGAGAAGATCACCTACGCTTATCAGAATCCAATAAATCACAAAAGATTAAAGAAATTCATAATAGATTAATAAATTCCCTAAAAAATAATTTAAACAAAGTTGATGTTAAAACTCTTACTTCAACATTTAAGGAGCTTTCAAAGAATAAATCCAATTCCTTTTTTAAACATGAGATCAATTCATTAAACCTTGATATATGTCAAATATTAGTAGAAAATGAAATCAATGAAGATTTGGGAAATTATATCGCTGAATTTCTAAATGCTAATCATTTCATAAAAGAAATTGAACAAGAAAAAATAATTTCAATTTTAGATAATTACAAGAAAGTGTTTGGTAATTATTTAAAATTTGAAAACAATGAAGTTGCTGGTAAAAAAATATTAGATGAGTTGATAAAAGATTTTTCCAGAATTTCACATGAAGAAAATAAACTTCTTTTAGCTCAGAATTTATTAGATGACATCTCCAGAAGAAGATATTCAACTGATCAGAATGAGTTTTTGCTTAATAGATTTATAAAACTGAAAGAATTCTTAAAAGAAAATAAAATTCAAAATCAAAGGACTCAATTCTATATAGCAAAAACTGAATTAGCTTTAAATCTAAAAAAATCAAATTTTCAAAATCAAGAATTAACTCAGCAGTTCATTGATAGTGCAACTAAAATTGCAACTGAATCTAATTTAAATGGGGATCATCAATTTGCCTCTGAAATCTATAGAGATCTTAGCTTGTTATACAGAAATAATGGTAAGGCAGAGAAAATGATTAAAACAGTTTTATTTTCTTTAGAATTTTTTGATCATAAAAAAATTCAAACAGATGATATTTCAAATAAACATATACTTAAGATAGTAAAGGATTTTATTAACCTCAGGTTAAGTAATGAGCAGTTATCAAATCTATCTTATTCTATAAATAGATTCTTAGATGCTTTTGACATAAAGAAAGACTATGAAACTATCAATACCCTTAGTAATTACAATATTGTAATCAATAAAAAAATTAAGGATCGTCTAGGCTTAATTCATAGTTATAGACATAAAGGAAAAGCACTTTATATGCTTAAGGAATATCAAAAATCAATTGATACCTATATTGAATATTTTAATTATTTATCTAACGACTTTAACTTAAGTAACCAACTAATTGAAGTGGGTGAACTTAATCCTACGAATATTTCTGAAAGAGATAATGTTTATTCATATGAGGATTCTATAACCCCTGTCTTAGAGGGAATTCTGCACAACTGTAAGCAAATTAAAGATTATAGTGTATTTGAAAAAATCAAAGCGTTTTTATACAAAGACAATATAATAATTTCATCAAAAATAAAAGCTAATAAACTTTATTGGATTGATCAAAGTACAACAATTGGGGAATTAATGCCAAAAGAAAAAATTACTGGTAAAAATGATAAATTCTCTAGCTTATTCACAAAAGCTTTTCTTCTATTAAACTACTCTGATAATGATATTAATGAACAAGAATTTCATGATTCGATCGAATATGTTAATTCAATTCATTTTGCCACTGAAAAAAATTTAACATTCAGTCAAAGTCTTTTTAAAGATGAATATAAGTTTGTTATCTCATTAGATAAAGACCAAAGAATAAAAGAATTTAAAAAGGTCTGTCAAAAAATATTTAATGATTATTCAATTGATACTTATTCAAGGTTTTATAGTTCTCTTATAAGATTAGCCTATACTGACTATAAACTTTTTCAAGAAGAAATAGATTACGTGAACATAGCCAAATCATTGGTGTATGAGGGATAACAAATATTTACTGATTTTATTTTTTTCTTTTAGTTTTTCATTTAGCCAAACCATTATTAACACAGAATCTCTTCTAAGGGAAATTGATAGTTCTTTTGTCTTTAAAATTAACACTGAAGCAGATTTTAATTTTGGTAATATTGATCTTATCCAACTTAATAATGCACTTTCTCTTGGGAAAAGATTTAAAAATAATCTGTTTAGAATTTCATTTGGTCATGAATACATCTCAGAAGAAAAAGAAACTATTTCTAATGATTGGACAGGTCAAATGAGACTTAATCATTTCTTTAATGACAACTCATTATTCATTTTTGTACAAGGTCAAAATGTTGTTTCTCTAAAGTTAAATCACAGGTATCTGATAGGTGCAGGATATCGGAATAGAATAATCAATAAAAGAACTAATTATTTAGATCTTTCAGCAGGGGGATTTTTTGAAAATGAATTGTACAATAAAAATCTAATTGATCAAGTTTTAATTAATAATTTAAGGTATAGTTTTAGCTCATTTTCTAATATTCAGATTTCAAAAAAAGTAAATTTAAACACTAGTATTTACTATCAATTAAATTCTAGAAACCTAAAAGATTGCAGAGTCTTTTTTGAACCAAGATTATATTTTGAGCTAGATAAAATTTCATTCTATTTAGATTTAAAATACAGATTCCATTCTACTCCATATGTGGATATATTGAATAACGATACTGAATTTTTATTTGGAATCGAAATAGATCTTTAGATTTTTACTAAATTGTCGTTCAATTTTTATTGATGTTTGAGATAACCAACTACATTTTCCTAAATCAATATTCTAAGGTCTCTTATCAGAAATCTAGGGGGATTCATTTATTTATTCAATCTGGAATATTACCAAGGCTGAGGTTTGGTAAAAATGGTACACTATTCTTAAAAAACAGGAAAGACTGTAGAAAAATTATTTACACTAAAATAACAGTCAAAGGGATTAGCAAAAGTCATGTTCGATTAAATCCGAAATCCCTAGTAGTTGACAAAAAAAATAATATTGATTTAAGTTTTAAAAATTCCTTGAATACATCTAAAAACAAACGATTATTGTCAAGAATCAATTTAAATCCTACAAACAATTTTATTAAAGTTAGCCCAAAATCGATAAAGAATTTGAAATTTATAGTTGGTCTAAATTCAATAAAAAATTCAAAACGATTTAAGATAAGAAATTTAATGATTAAAGTTAATTCATAATGGAAGATCAAAGTAAACAAACAAATACAACTGGGAATTCTAAGGAAAATAAAGTTGAAAAAAAACCAACCCAAACCAGTGTTTCAAAAATTAAAGAGTCTAAAAACTACTCAGTTGACTTGAGTGACTATTTGGATGATGTAGATGTTACCTGGTTTACTCGTTTTTTGTGGTGGTGTTGTGGAGGGGATAAACGTATACTACTAAAAGCAACTCACTATGACAGAGTAAAATATGCTGGGATTGGAGCTATAATTTTAGTAACTGGAATATTAGCAAGTTTCTCAGGAGGCTTTGCATTCCATGCCGTTTTTGGACCAAAAGATTTTGGACAAGACGAGATTGAAAACATAGAAAATGCAACTGATACTTCTTATTCGATAATCTCTGACTACATTCCTTATGTAAGTGATTTGTTTAACTCATCCACTATCACAGTTTTCTTTGCAATCTTTTGGGGATTAATGATTTTTAATTTAGATCGATTTATTATCTCTTCAACAGGAAAAGGTGACGGAAAATCATCAATTAGTCCTAAAGAATTGCTTAATGCTGTTCCTAGAATTTTAATGGCATTAATTCTTGGAATAGTGATTTCAAAACCATTAGAATTAAAAATTTTACAACCAGAAATTGATGCTGAATTAGAACTTGTTCAAAATTCTCATCGTGACTCTTTAAATAGTAAAACAGAGGTTAAATTTCAACAAGAACTTAAAAGGCTAGAAGAATTAAGAAAACCACTAAGTGATAGAAAAGTTGAAATCTCTAAACAATTAGAAGAAAGAAGGCTTGAAATTGTAAATCTTAGAGATGAACTTCAAAAAGAAATACAAGGTAGGGTTGGTAGTGGAAGGTCTGGTTATGGACCAGCAGCAAGGAGAATTGAAGATAATATAAGCAGAGCTGAAAATGAATATAACACTCTAAAAGTTGATCTTGACAATGAATCTGAAAGTATCAATCAAGAACTAAATGATGTAAAGAATCAGATCGCAAATTTGGATAAAAATCGAACTACCGAAAGGCTTAAGAATATTCAAAATGCTAGACAGTTAGACGGACTTCTAGCCAGGATGGATATTGCTCATAGAATAGGAGGTTTGGTTACTTATTTTTTAATGGCTTTATTTCTATTTATAGAAACAGCTCCTATATTTTTTAAACTTATGATGGAAAAAGGTCCCTATGACTATCTTGAACAAAACTTAAAACACAAAGTAATGGCCTACAATGGTGTTGTTTATGAGGGTGAATTCTATGCCAATGATAAAGAAGGTAAGTATCTAGAAAAATTAAGGCTTATGGAAGTAGAAAGTGAATCCAGACTTGCCAAAACCAGAATAGATGGACAAGAAAAAGTAAATAGTCAAATTGTTGATCTTAATGTTAAAAATGAAGAAGCTAACATTAAGAAAAATCCTGATAACTACGTATCCTAATTATTTTTAATGAAGATCTGTGGAAAAATTAGGTTTCAAAATATTACACACTTTTTTTGGGCTTGAACCCAATTTATTAAGACGAGAAAAACTATATAATTCGAAGACTAATTCGGTTTTTGTTTTTTTTGCAATCTCTTTTATAATATTGCTTTATGGAATATTGTATCTGGCAATAGAGCAAATTACCAATGATCAAAAATGGTATTTAGTTGCTCTTTTTTGTACTATTCCTTTTTTTGCTTTTTATTCTTTGATCTCATTTTCATTTGTTGGTTGGCGCTATAGTAAACAAAGAGGGAATAAGGCTGCTGAAATCTTCACATTAATTTTAAGAAGCTCTATTCAATTGATCATTTTTATAATGCTTTCGGTTTTTACAACTGTTTTGCTAAATGAAGATTTAGGGAAAGAACAAATTAATGAAAGAAAAAAAGGATTAATAGAATCCTACATTAAACTTAATGATCAAAAAAAGCAAGAAACGTTAAGGCCTTATCAGAATACTCTTATTAAAATTCAAAATGATTTAGACTTAAATATAGTGGAATCTAAACAAGGCAAGTTAAGATTGGTTGAAAAACAGTATTACAACAACCAGATTAAGGTTTTATCATTTAAAAGAGATTCAATAAAAAAATTGATTTCTAATACAAAAGAAAAACTTGAATTAGAGGCAAAAACAGCCTTAGCAGAAGTAAATTCTGATCTCGAGCAGAATAATTTCTTTTTTATTAAGCTAATTAAAGCACTAGAAGACAATCGGTTTTATGTTATTTCAGCAGTCTACGTTGTTTTTTTAATTGTTTTTAATGTCTCTTTTTATCGAAGATTTTTATCGAAAAATTCAGATTACTTTAATCTAGATGTGTTATTACAAGAGCAACTTATTAATCAAGAATCAACTCCAATAATAAATCACACTAAAGCATACCTAAAATCTAATTTCAATTACAATTATAAACCACCTTTATCACAAAACGAGATAAAAGATTTAATTGCAAAAAAGAAGATTTTTAAAAATAAAGAAAGCCTAATCGAAAAATTGAAAAGTGTCGATTAAAACAAAAATTTATAGGGGTCCGTTCCAGGCTGTATTTAAAGCAAATTATAATGCTTCAGATAAAGAAAGTCTGTCTACAAACACTATTGATTTTGAATCTTATGACATCGAATTAGTAGGAGAAAAGAAATACTCAATAGAAGTTTGGCACCTAACATCAGTATGAATGAGCATTCCAATCTGTAAATTATAAGGAAATTCAGTATGACTATCAGGAGAAACCATATCGAATCGAGATGCCATATAAACACTTTTAGTAGTTCTTTGATAAGACTGAAAATTATTAGGAACATTAGGAATTGATATACTAAATTTAGTACCCCCAAATTGTTGATCGTTAATATAAGCAAATTGATATTCCGGTCCACCATCCTGTTTAGCAAATAAAGATAAACCATCTTCAGAAATACCTGAAATTCTGTAATCACCAATTAAAGCAAACATATTATTAGAATCATGATGATTCTGCAAAACAGAAACTACATAACCAATCACATTTGCATCATACTGAGGAGGTGTAATAGCAAAAACCCACCACATGCCATAATGTGCCCGAGTTAATCCACCATTAGTATCACTTGTGGTATTAATATGAAAAGTATACCCATTATTATCCACACTTAGAATTGTATAATTTTGACCAGCTACTAACCCCCTCCTTTCAACAGTTTGAACTGCGGTAATTGTTTGTCCGACATGATTAGCAGTCATTAGTTGGGGGCCTAGAGTTATAGTAAAATTTACATCATCAGTTAAAGTATTAGTTAATTTGTATGACTGACCAACAAGTTGACCGTTTTGAATATAATTCCACATTTCACCGTCAAATGTAATTTCTAAATTATTTCTTGGGTCAGTAATACTATCCAAATTTTGAATGGCTGACAATTCGGTTTGACCAGCATTTCCACTTGCAAATAGATGTGATATAGTAAAAAAACTTACTATAAAAAAAATGATTGTTTGTTTAATTACCATCCTTTTGAAAGAAAATAAAAGAGAGTAAAAAGAATTAAAAAAATATTGGC
>ERZ807291.7702-NODE-7702-length-12319-cov-4.589612_pt1 | contig 12319 bp, 10 predicted proteins | sample MGYA00521257_ERZ807291 | MGnify/ENA primary metagenome ERZ807291 (study PRJEB31413, sample SAMN03169783) | marine metagenome | biome: Marine; feature: Water; material: Subsurface seawater | place: North Sea | collected 2011-04-28 | depth 1 m m ...
CCATAATTAAAAACTCTATCTTTACTTTCTCCTAGTTGTAGCAATCTTTCTCTGTGTAGATCAGATGACGGAAAGTGGAGCCAAGATAATTTGGATATACAATGTCGAATGTCGTCGTCGATGGCTCCCAAAGAAACCTCACCCCCATGCAAATGACAAATGGGTATAGCGTTAAATCGAGCCGCTAAAACGACACCCAGCAATTCAGTTCGATCTCCTAAAACAATAAGAAGATCAAGTTCTATAGATCGGAAGAGCTGATCTGCCTCGATTAAAGCAACACCGCACTCTGATCCGATCGAGTGGGCATCTATACTGCCGTGACTGAGATTTACCCTAAAGATGTGGTCATGTTCATCCGCGGTTACCTCAGCTAGTTGTTGATTCTCCTCTCCGATGAGATGGGCACCTGAAACGATAATTAAGGGCTCAAAATCTGCACATTTTTTTAATTCAACAATTAGAGGCCTCAACAAACCATAATCAGCACGACTAGTCGTAACAATACCTGCCCGTATACCCCGACAGACAGACGGATCAGTCGTCACATCCCCGCTCCATCACATTATGGCGAAGTTTCCATCTATTATTTTCTTTCGTCCATAGATGAGGCGACCGGAATTCGTCGCAAAGCTCGTGGAACCGATCCGCCTCGATACCCAAATATTCCATAATTTCGTCAAAGTATTTATCTGGAAACTCACCATCATATTTATTTACTAGCAGAATGGCCTCATCTCTAGAGCAATGCTTATTTCTAATTTCCTGAGATGCATCGTAGCTTGCTCGTCCAAGCCCATACTTAATATACGTCGTGTAATAGTGTAGATCGTCTATTTTGTCATCAATGCTGTTGTATTTACTAAAGGTGCCTTGGGTACGAAAAGGACGAGCTTGAAACCCAGTGTTTTCTGAAGCGTAGTAGTAGGCTTCCTGCGGAATCCACTTTAAATAGTAACCTAGGTAATGAATTTGAATGTTACTAGTCCCCAGTTCTGATTCTGGGATTGGTAAAAATGTTAATAATTCGTCCAGTTTAAAGTTATGTTCCTCAATTAACTCCCTAACACTAAGTCCCGCCAAAACCAGATCATCAAGACCCTTTCGTGCATAGTAGGATCTTTCGCGCAACGAACTCGAGTTATCAGCTATAGGATTGCCATACTCCGCCTCATTTTCACCATAAAAAACGAGGTCAATTCCGTACTTAGTCGCCACCTTAGGCGCAAGATTTTTTTGCCCCAAAATGAACGTTTGAAATGGGTGCAGAAGATTCTCAATCGATAATCGTGTTAGCCGCCTCATTACGTTGCCGTTAGGCCTGTAAGTTATGTTGTCAAAGCCGCCAAGATCCAACCAATTCAAGAAATTTTTATACCCGTACGCGGTATACAAGATCGGTGGCCATGTAACTGTCAGCGGGTTCATGCCATATTTATACTTCAAAATATGAGATTGATAAGCGCTGTCCTTTCCTCCGCTTCCCGGTACAAGACAATCAAAAGACCCGTCTGATTTTCGATACTTGGCGAGGAGGGCTTGAAGCTCCTCCTCCCTCTCTTCCCAGTTTATAGTTTCTTTTACTTTAGCTTGTCTACAAGCGTCACAGACTCCATGCCCATTAATTTGGAGATACTTTGCACCAACTCGCGCTTTTGTATGTTTGAACTCGGGGATTGAGGAAGGTCTTTGGTTGGACATTACACATTCTGAACAAAAGATTACGTCGCTAGGCGACCCGTAAAGACTATCCATGCTTACTTCTCTCGATCTGATTTTTAAAGTAGTTTAAGACTGCTTGACCTCTCTCACCGCTTTTCTCGGGATGAAATTGGGTACCTAGAATATTTTCTTTAGCGACCGCTGCTATCCACTCTAAACCACCAAACGAATAGGTCGACATGACACTTGGCTCACCGAGATACCTGACTCCAAAAGAATTTGCATAGTAAAAATCACCGAGAAAAGGCGTCATATCAACTGAGATATCTTCGACCTTGCCGCTAGGTGCCACATTGGTGTCCCAGCCAATTCTAGGGAGCCTCCCGTCTAGTGCTAGTTTTCGGCTAAAAAGGCCGGTATCACCAAGCCAGGTTACGGACCCTTCCAATAAATTCAAACCTTCTGTTTTGCTTAATTCATTACTTTCGGCAAACAAGACTTGCATTCCCAAACAAATACCTAATATCGGTTTACCACTGGTGACGAACTGTATTATTTGATCACGAAAAGATCTCTTATTAAGTTCAGCCATAGCTTTTGAGAAGCAACCGACGCCAGGTAGCAACAACCCATCCAATTGTCCAAAGTCCTGCTGCTTTGAGACGATCACGGGATAAATACCAACGGCAATTAAAGCGCGAACTATACTCCGAATATTACCAGTCCCGTAATCTATCACGCCCACCGAGCACTTACTCTGCAAATCAGTCCCTCAACTTAATACCGTGATTGAACAGCGCATCTTTCACTTCCAAAAAAGGCTCTTTAACATAATGTTTCAAGCCAACTCGATGTTTCATAAGGTTATCCAAAAAATACGTATTTCCTTCCCTATCTGCGGATCTACTTGATTTCTGATTAAGTAACGTCGAGTAATGCGCCCAAGATCCAATCAGTACCCCAGATATGTGGTCATAATTCTTGGCAATCTCAGCCACATCCATCGCTCCAGAACATCCACCCCCGAATAAAACTGGTACGCGTAAATCCTGAGGTATGAGCTCCAGTAATCGTTGGTCAAACCCTTTTTCTGTTCCATCTCGATCTACCGAAGTGATTACTATTTCACCGGCACCGCGGTCCACAACTTCTCTCATCCAGTCTACGATATCGATGTTTACTATCTCACGACCACAGTCTACGAGAGCCGTATACCTTCCTCCTTGGAATGATGCATCAATAGAAACTGATATGGTCGAGGAGCCAAATTCTGACACCGCCTGATCAATAATCTTCGGATTGGTTAGAGCAGCGGTGTTAAAAAAAATCCTATCAGCACCTTTTGTCAACGCGTTTCTGATGTCTTCGCACGTTCTAATACCTCCCCCGATTAGGAGTGGAACAGATGCCTCATTAGCTACCATAGCCACTACGGAATCAAGGTTATTGCGACCATACAGAGAGGCCACTGTATCAAATAGCATCAGCTCATCGACATGTTGATTATTGTAACTAAAACAAAAGAAAGAGGGGCTACCAAGTACTCTTAATCCCTCCATGTTTACGCCCTTCACAAGATCATTGTTCTTAATATCTAACCTTGGGACTAGTCTGAATTTCATAATGGTTCCGTAAACATTTCGCCCTTGGAAAAGTTTTTATGAGCGATAGTTCCAATGAACGATTCGAGCCTACCCGCAGGGACCCCCGTTCCAGGGCGAAGCAAAATAAAGTCCTCTTCACACAATTGTTGATCAACAACGACATCCCGAGCCATAAAAATTGAGCGCCGCACTAATTTTTTATTATTGGCTTCATCTTCTGAAACTATTTTCGCTCGAAGCCCTTTTATTACCGATACTTCTCGAAGCACTTTCACAAATTCATCCAGTTCGCCGACCTCAAGACTGGCGATATGATCGGGTCCCGGCATGTTCCGGTCCAACGTTATATGTTTCTCTATCACCTTTGCGCCCTGCGCTGTAGCCACAATAGAAGCCAGCATCCCACGAGTATGGTCTGAAAAGCCTACATCCACGCCAAATTCATCTTTTAATAGCTGTAAGCAGTCTAGATTGCAGTGGTCGTGAGCGGTAGGATACGAAGAGATACAGTGTAGCAGCGATATATCCGATAGATTTTTCCCAAATTTTCTAGCTCGCAGGATAACCTCTCGTATCTCATGCAAAGTCGCCATACCCGTAGATATGATGAGCTTTTGTGGGCAACTGCAAAGCTCTCGCAACAGTATAAAGTTGTCGATTTCACCCGAGGGGAGCTTTTGAAAAGCAACGGGCAATTGACTAAACTTTCTTGCAGCTAACTCATCAAAAAACGTGATGCCAAAATCAATCTGAAGTTGATTGGCGTAACTATGTAATCCTAGAATATCGTTTTCAGATAATTCTAGTTTCCGCAGCAAAGCGTATTGCTTTCCAATCCCGGTAGCTTTGGCCTGATATTCACAAGCTTCGGCCGATTCAGCAACAACCTGATCCGGATCAAAAAATTGAAATTTTACGGCATTGGCTCCAGCAGCCTTTGAAGATTCGATTAACCGCCGTGCCACCTCGGTAGAACCGTTATGATTTACTCCAATCTCAAAGATTATATATGGGGTTTCCCGACTGTTGATCGTCATTTAACTACAGATCCCGCTTTAACAAATGACCCAGAGGGTAAGACTGTATTTTGGACTACGACAGCCCCACTGCCAACAAACGAGCAGTCACCTATAGATACGCCACCGTTAACCGCAGCGTTGGGTGCTATGTGACAGAACTCTCCAATCCTACAATGATGTTCCACAACGGAGCTTGTATTAAGAATCGCGCATCGCCCAATTTTTACCTCTGGCCCAACAATAACGCCCGGGCAGACGACGGTACCCTCAGATATCTCAGCCGTCATTGCAACAACAGCGAAGGGGGAAACGAGTGCGGGTGTACTAAATCCCAACTCCCGCAATAGTTCAAAGATCCTTTTTCGCTTTTGAGCAGTCTCAAACTGCCCCAGGCCAATCACCGCCTCGCTAATACCGTGCCTTATCTCGGGTAAATGATCTTCCACCCCAAGTGAGAGGCGATGCTCCGAATCATTTGCAAGCCCAACAAAACCTGCGAAAGAAAACTGGGGTGTACTATCGATTATTTCCTTGCAGACAGTGGCGTGTCCACCAGCGCCAATCACAATTACTTTCTTTGTCATTGCAACATCCTAAGGACTAATGCCGCTAGGCAAACAGACTGAGCGTCTGTAAAAGTTCACCGCATTTGGAAACTCACTGCTACCCATGTTTTTCTTGCTTTTGTATGCGGGTAAGCTATGAAGTGGCGTCCAAATTGGCCGGCACCCAATGTTTCGTAAACGCGACTCCTCTAAAAATTGATTTCGATCATTGAAGGTATTAAGTGAAACGACATTAAGCCAGCAATTTTCCTGCTCTATCATGGTCACTTCCGGAAAAACTTGTTTGGCATCAAAGTATTCCCAATCAAACTCATGATAGGTCCTTGCTATCGATCTTTTTCGCTCTAGTACTTCGGGCATCCTCTCCAACTGAGACATCACCAAAGCGGCATTTATCGAAGGCATGCGATAGTTAAAACCAATCTCCTCATACTCCATCTCCAGACTAGATTCGCTTTTAGCTACTCTAGAAAGGGTATTCACGCGCTTCGACCAGCTTGCGTGGTTAGTAACAATAACGCCCCCTGCACCGCCAGTAATAATCTTGTTACCATTAAAACTGAACACTCCAATGTCGCCCTCAGTTCCAAGCATTCCTGTTAAGCCTTTAGAACCAAATGCCTCAGCTGCGTCTTCCACTACAGGGCAATCAAAATCCGCGAGAAGCTCTTTGATAAGACTGGTTTGAGCGGCCGCACCAAACAGATGGACGGGTAAAATCCCAGCTATCCGTCTGTTATCTATTTTGCGATAGATGGACCTGCCTGCTACGCGACAGTGATCTCGGATAAATGACCTAATGTGAGAAAGATCGAACCCCAATCCGTTTGGTCCCGAATCAAAAAACAATGGTAAAGCACCGCAATATGCTACCGCATTGGCAGTAGCAACGAATGAGATTGTTGGCGTAATCACCAGATCATCGGGTCTAACGCCAGCTGCGAGTAAGCTCAAGTGTAATCCTGACGTACCAGAATTGACTGCGCAGGCGTAAGAACTTCCGACATACCGATTGATCGACTCTTCTAGCTTATCGGTAGTGTCCCCATAAGTGGAAACCATCCCCCGCCGCAATGTATCAGCCACTGAGTTGATGTCATGGTCAGTAATTTCAGGAGTATGCAATCCGACAGTTTCTGAACATCTATACACAGCGGAAATTAAATCAAAAACTCTCTTATATCGCATATCTGTCAGGCCGATATCGATTTAAATTTTTGGCCCTTTTGTGCCAATCGATAGTCGCCTTCAGCCCGTCCCGGAGGCTAATCCTCGGCTGGAACCCTGTGATTGACTTCAATTTGCTATTATCGCACCACAATCGATATACCTCTGACTTCTGTGGCCGGACTCGCTGCTCATCTTCAACTATCTCGAAATTATCGAATCCTGCCTCCGCGCGAATTAACTTTACTAAATCAAGCATTGAGATTTCACAATTACTTCCGATGTTCAGCGTTTGCCCAACTGTATCTGCAGATGTTGCGCACTCAAAAACACCCCTGCAAGTATCCTCAACGAACGTATAATCCCGCGTCGGAGAAAGATCACCTAACTTCAGCGGTGCATTGGGATGTGCTAGCGTTTGAGTGATTACCGTTGGTATTATTGCCCTCGATGACTGCCTAGGTCCGAAAGTATTAAAGGGCCTAGCGAGAGTCACTGGCAAATCAAATGAGTTGTGGAAAGACATAGCCACAGCATCTGAGGCAATTTTAGATGCACTGTAAGGCGACTGTGGCTGTAGAGGATGGCTCTCATCTATAGGTATGTACTTCGCTGTTCCGTAGACCTCGCTGGTAGATATCTGGACCAAGCGAGCGCGATCGGAGGCAAGCACCGCACTTGCGAGCGTATGAGTACCCATTACGTTCACGTCTAGGTAGGATTTAGACGCCTGATACGAGTACGGTATAGCAATAAGCGCTGCAAAATTAACAACGCAATCGACATTTTCCAAAGCTTTTTTATAGGAGTCAGCGTCCCGTATGTCACCATGAAAAATATCAATTTCATGCCGGACATCGCTGTCATCAAGCCAACCATTTGATCCTAACGAATTGTACTGCACTAAAGCTTTGACTTTGTACCCTGTGTTAACAAGAAGCTCACAGAAATTAGAGCCTATAAATCCGTCTGCGCCGGTAACAAAAAATGTACGTGCCACGCCCGTCAACCCAAACAGCTTTGTAGTTCGTATTCAAAATCGGGAACAGCCTGGGACTGCGATCCATGCTTGAGAAATCTCACGCACTCGTTAGTCGCCTCAATTTCCATCCTCGACCGGCAGTCTTCGGTCATAGAACCCATATGGCATGTTAAAAGTGTACGAGGAGCTCGCAACAGGCAGCCAGTGTAAGGCTCTTCCTCAAAGACATCCACGGCAGCGCCAGCCAAGTGTCCATCATGAAGCACTTCACTCAGCGCTTTTTCGTTAATTAAACCCCCGCGCGCTGTGTTGATTACAAAAGCATCAGATTTCATGCTCAATAATTGCTCTCTATCAATCATACCGCGGGTTTGGGTAGTGAGCGGAACGTGCAAAGAAACTAAGTCACTCTGCGCCAAAAGAGCCTCTTTATCGCACCACTCAAGCTTCAACTGAGGTACAACATTATCCGGGATTGCTTGAATGTCATTCACTAATATCCTAGGCGAACCGAAAATAGACAAACGTCTCAATACTCTGGCGCCAATTCGCCCCACCCCAATGACCCCGATGGTCACTTCTGATAGACGTCGACCCATGATTCGAGACCAACCAATACCGCCCTTTAGCTCGCTATCCGCGAAGGATATCCCTCGAAGCAGATTCAGCATAAGTCCAATAGTCAGCTCAGCAACCGCAGGCGACGGTGCGTCCGGGGTATAGCTCACAGCGACACCGAGATCTCGGGCTGCATTAAGATCAATACCATCTACCCCGATACCAACACGCGAAATGAACTTCAAACGTGGCGATTTCTCCATCAATTCTCTTGAAATACGCTCAGTTCCAGCTATTACGGCATCATAATTTGGAATGATGTCAAAAAGCTCTTGTTCGGTTAGACGCCTGCCTGTACTGTTAATTTTGTAATTGAATCTAGAGCTGTTCAAAATCTCTAGCGGCAAACTATTTTTCTGGCCAAAGGGCGCTGTTGTAACAAAAATCTTCAATGATATTTCCTAGATGAACATTAACGACTATATTTACTCATTCTACGTTACTCGAGCCTAATCATTTTTTGTCTCATAATTATCCAGCAAAATTTTTGTATCGTAGCAAATACTTAACAAACCGCTTGACCAAGTACAGTGTTGACTTTTCTTTCATCTTCCTTTGCTGCTGACAATCCAATAGATAACTAAGAATTTGTGTGTTTGCCTCTTTTGTCGATACCATGCTGCGGCTCTCGTTCAAGCGCCAAACACTCTCAACTTTTTCATTCCCAGAAACCATTTGATATCCGCTTCTAACCATGACGGATTTGAGAGACGACAAACAAAAATTATAACAGTGCGCTAGCACACAAAATGCTTGATAACTTTGCCCATAAGCCCTTTGCTCCATCAAAGAGAGAACTCCAGGAACTTCCACATACACTAAACCATCTTGGGTCATTAGCCGACGAGCCTGTGTTAAAAACGTCTCAACGTCTGGTATATGCTCAACGACGTGACTCAATATCAGCAAGTCAGCTTTTATCCCGGAATCTAATGCCTCCTTGAGACCACCCACGTCGACATCCAAGTCAAATGCCTTAGCCCTATCCACGGCCTCGCTAGAGTAGTCGAATCCTTTAAGTTGAAGAACTATTTGGTCACGGACGACCGAGCCAAGTTCTCTTGTTTGGGCCAACAATTCTCCTCGGCCACAGCCGATTTCTAAGACCACCAGTGTTGATTTCGAGCTAGTCAACACATTGTTAAAAGCGGTTTTCAGCATTGAAAGATCGCGCGAAAGTGTCGTGCTATGCTCTCGATCTCCATTAATCAGAGGCCAATAATATTGCTGATAAAATAGACTCACACTATCAGCAGATAGCATCCTCGTTTGGTAAATCAAATCGCAACGCCCGCATAGCGCTGTACCAAAGGGCAGCCCAAAGCGATCCCGCTTACTCAACGTCTTTCGATCGGTCGACCCACACAGGCATTTTTCACGGGCCACCGTTTTTATGGATCCATTGAGAAACGCCTCTGTCAAATCCTCTACTGTCTTACGCTGCAAAGAAGAAAGCGGCATCCCCAGGCCAGAGTTAGACTCCACAAATTCATCGAGCATCTTCAAATCTATCACCTCGAAAGCCACTCTCTCGGAGTTAACCGTCTTAAGAAAATTAATGTAGACAAAATACTTTCGGGTTGTGACTTATCGGTCGAAACTTAAGATCAGCTTTTGTCAAACACAAAGTTGCATGCGCAAACAGTAGTATACCCGCTGACTTTATCGATCCATACCTTCCGGGCACCACTCAATTTTTGCATGTCGCGTACATTCTCAGTGTACGATTATCCATACTTACGGGCGCCCCGAAAACCGACCTCAACCACATATTAAACGGTTTAGGTATTGGTATTCGGATCGAGGATACCGGACTGCTCGATAACATCAAACCACGTAACGATACTGCTTCGTCATCACACATGTTAATTGGACCATTGGGTAGGATTTGTTCAACCAATATAGAGACTAACCTTTGAAGCGTCTCAACAGAGCAAATTGCGAGGTTTATATCACAATCTTGGCCCACAATCGGCAACGGAAAACGGGTTGAATAGACTCGCCTGATCATGTTCAGTTTCCCTCTGCCAACATCCATATCAAGTGGGGCCAGCCTGATCAGACCGTAGTTCACTAGTGATCGCCCTAATTTTTTTTCAATAAGGTTTTCCGCCGATACCTTCGAACCCGCATAAGTATTCGAATCGCACGCAACCAATTTCCCTGATTCGTTGACATTAGACTGTCCGGCGCTGTAGACCTTAGACGAGCTAAAGTGTAAGAATCTCAGCGGACGATCAGCGTTTAACATGGCATCACAAAGAATACCCGTGAGTGAAACGTTGGCGTATTCAATATCTGCCCAATTAGAAAAAATCGCATTACCGGAATACCCTGCGCAATGAACTATAACCTCCAGATCATCCAGAGGGGTAACTATCGTTGACGACCTGTCTTTAGAAAAAAAATGTCGTATTTCAGTGACTCTCCTATTGGAGAATCTTGCATTTCGCCGATCAGTAGCAATTGAGCGCATGTCCAAGCCTATGACATCAAAACCTTTTGCACTTAAATAACTACAAATTACTCCGCCAACGCGACCACTAAACCCGGTAACACCAACCTTCGTCAAAACGCACCCTCATACAAGTCACCAATCTGACAAGCTTCACATCGATCAACGCTAGGGTTCGCCGCCACAACGCGCACCAGCCAAATATTCATAGAGTATCGTGGAAAATAAATCTACTGCTGAATAGGTTGATGAAGCGAAAGACACTGGGCGCGATTAGATTTCTACGCGCTTTTGTCGCCAAACCTATTTTTTCGGCGACACAACACGTAACCAAACGGAGCAATCCCTACAGCTTAGTTTTCAACAACATTTCTCACTTACCCAAAGTCGAGGTTTAGATTATCACGATATCCAAATAACCTCATTCGCGGCAACTCCACAATATAAAACCCCCTTTATGTATAAGTGTGTCGACCGTAAGACTACCTTGCAGAACATCGTTGTATCGTCTAAACGACATTACAGCCGTGTCAACGACACTCATTCTCACCGAGCGTGTATAATGACAGTTTTAGAATGATCATTGTCTCCTAACCATATTTTTCAATAGGTAATCTGCTTGAATTATCGCCGCGAAATAGACGGTTTAAGAGCCCTAGCTGTTATTCCCGTCATACTCTTCCACGCTGGATTTGAACACTTCAGTGGCGGCTTCATAGGTGTTGATATTTTCTTTGTCATCAGTGGATATTTAATTACATCACTACTCATCGATGATTTAGAAAATAATTGTTTTAGTTTCAAAGTATTCTATGAACGACGTGCGCGGCGCATATTACCAGCACTTTTTTTTATAATCATAGTTAGTATTCCGCTATCAGTAACGTATCTACCCCCTGACGAATTCACAAATTATATCCAAAGCCTAGTAGCAATCAGCGTTTTTGCGTCAAACATTTTATTTTGGAAAGAGAGTGGTTACTTTGATGCAGAAGCAAGCCAAAAGCCTTTATTGCACACTTGGAGTCTTTCGGTTGAAGCACAGTTCTATCTTCTCTTTCCGTTATTTCTAGCATTCGCATGGCGCTTCGGAATTAAACGTATCTTTTCCATGATATTTCTCATGGGAGTTCTGAGCTTTATGTTAAGCGAGTGGGGCTGGAGAAATAGCCCTCACGCCAATTTCTATCTTGGACTGTCGCGCGCTTGGGAGCTTTTCGCCGGCTCTCTTTGTGCACTTATATTGCGCAACAATAATGTAAAGCAGAGTAACGTCATTTCGTTCGTTGGTTTACTAGCGATCATAATCTCGGTTTTTTTATACGATGAGACCACTCCGTTCCCAAGTATCTATGCCCTACTGCCAATTCTGGGTTGCATGCTGGTCATACTATTTGCTGGCGAGCATACCGTGATCGCAAGGGCACTGGGTATCAGACCCTTGGTAAGCATTGGACTAATGAGTTATTCGGCATACTTAGTACACCAGCCATTATTTGTATTTAGTCGCATAAGTCACTTAGAAGAACTCACACCCATATTTAAATTTTGCCTGGTCTTAGCAACATTTCTTTTAGCCTTTTTTATTTGGAAATACATCGAAAAACCAGCAAGACAACCTACAAAAATATCTCGAAATCATTTTTTTCTTTTAACAGCAATGATCTCGCTGTCCTTACTTATTTTCGGATTTTTATATCATCTTAAAGTTATTCCCCAAAAGAAAATGGAGCTTTACTGGGGGGGTGTTGTGCGCGATGTTCCGATGAAATTCCGGGGGATCGAATTAGGTGGAATAAACTGCAGCGATCGCAAGCCAGAAAACTCCTGCATACTCGGCAATAGCGCGGAACGCATTGTGATCGCGGGCGATAGCCACGCTAGGACATTAACAGAAGCCGCCTACCAACAAATCTCGGATATGAAATTACAGCTAATCGATCTAACCGCAAGCGGATGCCCATTCCTGATAGGTTTGAACCTCTATTCAAATAAGCAACGCGTGCTAAGCTGCACTAATGAATATCAACGGAATCGAGCGAACTTTCTAAAAGCCCTGTCCCCAAGCGTTATTATTTTACATTCTCGACTACCACTATACCTGCATGGAGAGGGATTCGATAACTCAATCGGAGGAATTGAACCCAATATATCCTATCATGTTGGAGTTAACGGACACGAAACACTTGAACAAAGATCGGAACTGATAAAAAAATCGTTTATTCAGACTGTAGAAATGTTGCTTG
>ERZ807291.7704-NODE-7704-length-12316-cov-4.248512_pt1 | contig 12316 bp, 9 predicted proteins | sample MGYA00521257_ERZ807291 | MGnify/ENA primary metagenome ERZ807291 (study PRJEB31413, sample SAMN03169783) | marine metagenome | biome: Marine; feature: Water; material: Subsurface seawater | place: North Sea | collected 2011-04-28 | depth 1 m m ...
GAAGGGTATTCCTTTTTCCGAGGTCTATGATGTTCGTGCAGTCCGGATACTGGTTGGCGACGAAGGTGATTGTTATCGAATATTGGGCGTAGTTCACAATTTGTGGCGCAATGTTCCTCATGAATTCGATGATTATGTCGCGAATCCGAAAGAAAATGGTTACCAGTCACTTCATACCGCTGTTATCGGTCCTGAAGGGAAAATACTGGAAATACAGATTCGTACCCAGGATATGCACGAAGAAGCTGAGTTCGGTGTATGTTCACATTGGCAATACAAGGACGCTGGCGATCTAAAAGGCTCGGAGTCATACGAGCAAAGGATTGCCTGGCTGCGCCACATCATTGAAGGACAGGATGAAGAAGGCGATAGCGAGCTAGATCTTTTCAGCACTCTGTCGGTCGATCGTATATACGTTTTTACGCCGGATGGTGACGTAGTAGACATGACGCCTGGTGCCACCCCTATAGATTTTGCCTACCGGGTGCACACGGAAATCGGACATAAATGTCGCGGTGCAAAACTTAACGGACGTGTTGTGTCACTAAACACTGTCATGAGTTCGGGAGACCGAATAGAAATTATTGTTGGTGATGAGCCAGAGCCCAGGCGGGAATGGCTGCACGAGCACCTTGGTTATGTGGCGACCTCGCGGGCCCGTGCCAAGATCCAGGGTTGGTTTGCTCGAAGAGAAAAAGAAAAGAACGTAGAAGAAGGTAAGAAGTTGCTGGTCGAAGAACTGAGTCATCTGGGTGTCGAACATTTTGAGTTCTCTGACCTGGTTGATCGTATGGATTACGAGTCACCCAACGAACTGTTTTACGCGATCGCAGTTGGCGAACTGGCGGCGTTTGACGTGGTTGAAGAAGCGGCGGACCTGGTGCAGCTGGATATTTCGGATCATCAGCTGGTGCTGGATATTGGGGCTGCTGAAGATAAAGCAACCATTAGAGGTCAGGGTGATCTTGGCTATGAGATGTCTGAATGCTGCCAGCCGGTCCCCGGCGACCTCATTGTAGGCGTGGTAGATGATGCAGACCGTGTGCACGTTCATCGGCATGATTGCCTGCAGGCATTGAAAGCAGATGTCTACGGGCGCCTGATGACCTTGGAGTGGAAAGAATCTGTGGAGGTAACCTTCCCTGTTAGTATAGAGGTTCTTGCCTACGATCGCTTTGGGTTGCTGCACGACATCACGGGTATATTGATGCGTGAGCACACCAATGTTCAATCGACCACTACGTTGACAGATAGACAAAATAATCGCGTATCGATCAAAATGGTTATCGAGGTGGTGCAGCTAAACAAATTATTACAGACGCTGGAAAAGATAAAACAACTTCCCAACGTGACTAGCGCAAGGCGTACAGTATCATCGTGAGTAATGACGACATTAGTTCAGAATTTTATTTAGGTAGATCCGGGAGTTAAATCGTGAAATTGATCCTGCTAGGAGCCCCAGGGGTGGGCAAAGGGACACAGGCGCAGTACATCGTAGAAAAATACGGCATTCCGCAGATATCAACGGGTGATATGTTGCGTGAAGCGATTCGAGATGGCACAGCGCTAGGTAATAAAGTTAAGGCAGTGATGGATAGCGGCGCTCTTGTTACTGATGAAATCATCCTTGATTTGGTAAAAGAGCGAATTGCTAAAGATGATTGTACGAACGGGTTCTTGTTTGACGGGTTCCCGCGAACCATTCCACAAGCTAATTCTCTAGTGTCACAAAACATTGAAATTGATCACGTCATAGAGATAAATGTTCCTGATGACGAAATAGTAACAAGGTTGTCGGGTAGACGTCTGCACCTTGAATCGGGGCGTGTCTATCATGTACACAACAATCCGCCAAATGTTCAGGGGGTTGATGACCTAACTGGTGACCCGCTGGTTCAACGCGAAGACGACAAAGAAGAAACAATTGTTGAGCGTCTCAGTGTATACAGAGAACAAACAGAACCTTTAGTGTCGTTCTATAAAAAAATGTCGCAGCAGCAGGACAGTAAACTGACTTACCACACGACGGATGGGCGCGGTAACAGTGACGACATTAAGCAAGTCATCTTCGGTATCCTTGATCACTAACCGACTAAAGGAAATCTTCTTTGTATGAAAAGGTCATACGGTTAAAGTTTTCGTTACTTCACTTTTCTAAATTCTGTCTTAAGTGGCACGTTTAAATTGTTGAATAATAAAATTATTTTGAAAAAAGTGTGCAAATTGAAATTTTTTTTTCTAAACTTTAGTTTGTATTGGCGTTAAAGCCGTGATGAGTATGCTTAAACTCAGCGAACGGAAAAATACAACTCGATATAGAGAAGAACTTTTCAACGTAATACAGGAGCGATGAAAGTGGTTGCGAAAAAAAAGAAAGCTGCAAAAAAGAAACCTGCTGCTGAGAAAAAAGTAGCTGCTGAGAAAAAAGTAGCTGCGAAGAAAAAAGTAGCGGCTAAGAAAAAGCCTGCTGCGAAGAAGAAAGTAGCGGCTAAGAAAAAGCCTGCTGCGAAGAAAAAAGTAGCGGCCAAGAAAAAGCCTGCTGCGAAGAAGAAGGTAGCGGCTAAGAAAAAGCCTGCTGCGAAGAAGAAGGTAGCGGCTAAGAAGAAGCCTGCTGCGAAGAAGAAAGTAGCGGCTAAGAAGAAGCCTGCTGCGAAGAAGAAAGTAGCGGCTAAGAAGAAGCCTGCTTAGCAAAAAGCTGCATAGAAGTAGCAGCGGTATTATTAAAAAGCCCTCTTATATGAGGGCCTTTTGCGGATAGGCTTTCTCAAATGTCAAATATCAAAGCCTCTGTGTCGCTTTTCAGCAGGGTGCGGGGTAGGTTCAGCACCCTTTCACGGATCCCAGTGGTCCTTTGGGCCAGGGGTTAGCGACTTGGACGGCTACGCTAGTTGATCGACGGTGTTGAAATTCTCGAAGTGACCGGAACCGTGCTGAAAATAGACTCGATTGCGATTCATCCCGTCAAGCCATCCTTTTACTGAACGACGACCAGCCTTCAGGTATAGGTCTATCCCTTCAAGTGCTACGGTTTGTGCAAGAAAAATTAGCGGCTGTTCATTTACCCCGTCGTGTACCACCGCAATAGATGCGTCACCAAGGCCCTCCAGTAATTTAGGCATAAGATTATTGGGTAAACGTGGAGTATCGCAGGGGACCACAAGTGTCAGCGATGTTTTTACGTGTCGTGCACAGGCGCGGATCCCGGAGAGCGGACCTTGTTGTTCAGCCGCTTCACCGTCATTATCATTAGGGTTAAACGCGATGTCTGCAATGCAGGGGTAGGGTAGTTTGTCATACCTAGGGTCGTTGGTGTTGTTCCTGCTGATCAGGATCAAATCTACTTGTGGGCGGATCGAATCAACGACATGAGATAAGAGAGGTTTTCCGTGATGTAACATCCAGGCTTTTTCTGCGTAATTCATTCTTGATCCCTTGCCCCCCGCTAGAACGATTGCGGTGGTATTCATGGCTTATTGCTCCTCTAATGGCATCATCATTTATGTACACTTTAGATTCAAATTAGTTGTATGCAAAACCTCCTGGATATTTTTGACTCACTCGCTCGCGCCTGGCCGGAATATTCGGTACGGAAGGGCCAGCTTGAGTTAGCGGTTAATATAGAGTCGGTGATGGTCAGTGGAACAGTCGGGGTTTTTGAGGCTGGAACCGGTACCGGGAAAACCCTGAGCTATCTTGTGCCGGCATTTATGGCTTCCGGTCCCGTGATTATTTCTACAGGCACAAAAAACCTTCAGGACCAATTGTTTCAGAAAGACTTGCCGGTTTTACAGAAGATGTTTCCTAAAAAGAGAGTCGCGTTGTTAAAAGGCAGAGCTAATTACCTCTGTCCGCAGCGGTTAAAGACCAACATAAAGATAGACCACAGAAATGAACTTCTTGCACACGAATTAATTGCAGTGCGCAGTTGGTCAACTCGTAGTCGCACCAATGACCTGACTGAAATCCTGGACCCGGAGAAAAATGCAGCCCTGCAAAAACTGGTGACTAGCAGCAGAGACAATTGTCTGGGTAGCAGGTGTCCTGAATTTAACGAATGTCCGTTGTACCGTGCAAGAGAGAAAGCTAGCCAGGCTGACATTGTTATCGTGAACCATCATCTTTTACTGGCTGATCTCGCTCAACGGGAGGACAACATTCGGTCACTCCTGCCTGATGTCACCGCATTGGTGATCGATGAGGCGCATCAGATACCGGACATTGCTCGCCATTTTTTCGGACAACGGTTATCCAGCGGTCAATTCGCTGAACTATTACGGGATGTTAGAGCTGAGTTGGCACTCCTGGGTAATGATGACGCACACAGTTTGAATTATGTGAACGCTCTTGCCACCCAACTGGTGGCCTTGAAACAGGTGATACTTGCGGGTACTGACCCGCACTTTGAACGATGGCTGAACAAAAAGTCTCGTCTGCTTATTCTTGCTGTTGACCAAGCCTTGGCAGAGTTAGGTAATCGTCTTCTGGATGTCGCTGATAGAAGTGACGGCCTGGCGCAATGTGCTAAACGAGCACTGGGCATGGCCGATATATTCGTACTGCTCACGGAACAGTCCGATCCTGATAAAGGTTGCGTTCACTGGATTGAGAGAACTCAGGGTAGTTATACAATTCATCTTTCTCCTTTGGAGATTAGCACTGAGTTCCAAAAGGTTGTTAAAGCTTCTGGGGCCAGCTGGATATTCACCTCCGCGACATTATCGGTAGATGGCTCTTTTAACCACTTCGAGTCAGAACTGGGTGTGACCGATGAAATTTCAGCGATCTTCGAAAGCCCCTTCGATTATCTAATATCGGTCCGAGCTTACGTACCCGCTGGTTTACCTGAGCCGGGTAACGAGGCGCATACTAAAAAACTTGTGGCGCGTTGTGTGCCTTTGATCGCGAATAACAAAGGAAAGACTTTTTTCCTGTTTACCAGTCATCGGGCATTACAGTTAGCCGCGCTCGAACTGAAAAATATTGGAAGACCACTACTTGTGCAAGGTGCCAAGTCCAAAATCCAAATGCTTACAGAGTTTAAAGCTTCTCCGCGTAGTGTATTGTTAGGCACGCAAAGCTTTTGGGAAGGGGTGGATGTCAGGGGCGCAGGGTTGAAGCTGTTGATCATTGACAAACTACCTTTTCCAAATCCACTAGACCCCATCTACAATGCTCAATCCATGGTGATTCGTGGCAATGGAGGTAACGGCTTTACGGAACTGGCATTGCCAAAGACCGTCTTGTCGCTAAAGCAGGGTTTTGGTCGACTAATGCGTGAAGCGAGTGACATGGGATTGTTTGTGCTGGGTGATTCTAGAATCAACAGTCGCTCGTATCGCAACTATGTGATCAAAAACCTACCCGAAATGATTTGGGTTGATAAACAAGAAGACGCGGTCGCTTGGATGCGTAAACTATGACTCGCTAGCGATGATGCACAATCTGTTAACTACAAGTGTTAACTCCAAGTGTTAACTCCAAGTGTTAACTACAAGCGTTAACTGCAATGTTACTTATTTGAGATAATTACCCAGTGAATTTCCTTGGAATTGATACTTCTACTCGCGCTACTGTTCTGGGCTTGCAGCTCGGTTCAGAGGTAGTAGACCGGACGTCTTTGGACGTCGATACACACAGTCGGGAAATACTGCCATCAATAAAATCATTGGTGACCGAGGTCGGAATCAGTCTAGAGGACCTTGACGCGATCGTTTTTGGTCAAGGTCCGGGTTCTTTTACGGGTTTGCGAATTGCCGTCGGGGTTGTCCAGGGACTGGGTTATGGGCTGGGTATTCCTGTCGTTCCAGTATCTTCCATGGCCTGCATTGCGCAGTCTTGTATTCTACCGGTCAATCCTCCGCTCGTGTTTGTCGGGTTAACTGCGCGCTTGGAAGAAATTTACTACGGTGCCTATAAGTTTGAACAAGGCATCGCGGTGCCGGTCCTTCCCGAGGGGGTTGTTGACGTCGCTGAACTGCCACAGTTACCTGTTGGTGACTGGGTCGGATGTGGCAACGCAATGCCTGGGTTGAGTACAAAAATCCAAGAGTCAACGGGTGTTTTCTTTGACCATATTTCTAGTGACGCTGTTCCGACTATCCACAACTTGCTGTCTCTTGGTTCCTTCAAGTTTAGTCGTGGCGAGTCGGTTGGCGCGATGCAGGCCACGCCCGTCTACCTCCGAGAACAGGTTGCCTCGTTGCCAGGTAACAGATGAGTCGGTTCAGGGTAGGCTGTGACAAGGAAGGGTATTACCTTGAAGACAGTTTTTCCGGTCAGCATCCGCTCAGGGTCAATTTTTCACATCCGGAATTCTTGACGCGGTTAAGAGGCGCCGGAAAAAAAAGCGAACTGGTGGCACGTGCCGTAAAAGCGGGAGCAGGCGTCAGGGTTCTGGATTGTACCGCGGGTCTGGCTCGGGACGCGTTTGTGTTGGCATCGCTTGGCTGCGAAGTGACGCTGGTTGAGCGATCAAAGGTTGTCTCTACATTGCTTCTAGATGGATTAAAGAGGGCAAGGCAGCGCCCCGAGCTTTGTTCCGCCGCCAATCGAATTAAGCTGACGAACGCTGACTCGCTTGCGGTGATGTCCCAAGCTAGTCTGGAATACGATGTGATCTACATCGATCCTATGTTCCCGGAGAAGCCAGGCGCGGCGGCAGTGCGAGGCCCAATGCAGCATCTACAGCGGTTTCTAGGGACAGACGAAGATGCCCTGGCGCTGTTATCCGTAGCTTTGCAGGCAGGTTGTGCCCGCGTTGTGCTTAAGCGGCCACCTCATGGTGACTGGCGCTCCCCCATCCAGCCGACGCATGTATTCAAAAATAAAAATAGCCGTTACGAGGTGTTTACGGGTTAGTCGTTGAATTTCTGACGGCCTGCAAAATGTTGTATCTGACATCGGCATCAAGAGACTGAGCAGCGGCGGATTCCAGTGCAGTGAAGTTTTCGCTGACAGCAAGCTCGATATCGACCATCTTTTCGCTTTTTAGCTGTCTGAGTAGATTGGAAAACAGCGATTTATCGAAAAACTCAGGCGAGTTGATGCCATAGATGACCGAAAGCTGCTCGGCGATTCTCGCGGATGCTGACTCAAGTGCTTGCAGCGATGGCACGTTGGATTGCTGCAGTAAAGCGATGACGATGTAGAACCTTTCCAGGGTTGGGCCCGTGATGTTGGCGATATCCTGAAGACTGTTGTATTCAGATGACTCCGGCGATGGAAGCGCTATTTGGTTGCCATTTAATGTTACGAGCCCTAGCTCAGATAATGTTTCGACGACGGTATCCAATACCTGTTCCAGATCACGAATGTCCCAGGCAAGGAACATCTCGGACTTGAGTAAGGGGAATAGGGGTCTTACAAATTCGGCTAACGCGGTTTTGTCGGTTGTGGTTTCGGTTCGTACAAACCTGGCAACCAGTGACGGTAGCGCGTACACGTGCACGACATTGTTGGCATTGTAAGTCAGGGTTATTGACTGCTCTGGAGACGCAGAAACAATGGTCCCGAACGGGTGCTCAGTGCAGCTTAAGCCGCTAATGGCTATTGCTTGCTCAAGTATCTCATTTTGGCTCAGGTTCGTGATTGAACATCCTGTCGGGCCACATTTTCGGGCGATGGCACGTAGAAGTTCAATTTGGTGCAATAGGTATTTTTCCTCGATGTTTTGCTTGGCGGTTGATAATAAAGCCACAGCAACCAGGTTTGTTGCTTTTACTGCAACCGATTCGTTGATGCGAGTTGCAAGTCTCTCGGCCAGATTCAGACACGTCGCGGATAATTGAATCGATGGGATTTCTCTTAACTGTTGCCATTCCGGCAACTGTTCATCCATAAATTGCTGAAGTGGCAGGGGTTCACCGAAGTTAACGGTAACCTGCCCGAAATCGCGTTTCAGGGCACGAAATATCCCAAAAATATCGAATATGGACTCTGATTGCTTATCCTTACCGGACAATTCCGCCATATAAGTTGATGATTCAAGCACCCTCTCGTAGCCGAAGTAAACGGGCATAAACACAATGGGCTTGGTAGCATCCTTATGAAAGCTGTTAACTGTCATACGGAGCATGCCAGTTCGTGGCTGCAGCGTTCTACCGGTTCTGCTCCTGCTGCCCTCTATGAAGTATTCCACCGAAAATCCGCGGGTAAAGACCTGGTGCAAATACTCATCGAAGACTTTTCTATATAGGCCGTCACCTTGGAAACTTCTGCGCATAAAAAAGGCTCCTGCTCGGCGTAGCAGTGGACCAACAAAGGGCAGGTTCAGGTTCTTTCCGGCTGCAATATGGGGAGGGGCCAGACCATTGTTATAGAGCACGTAAGACAGTAGTAAATAGTCGATATGGCTGCGATGACAGGGCGTGTAAACGATCTCGTGGGACTGGGCCATCCGTTTGACCGTTTCAATGTGGTTAACCTCGATGCCTGCGTACAATTTGTTCCAAAGCCAGGTAAGTAACACGTCGAAAAATCTAATGACTCGATATGATTGATCCGACGCTATCTCCTGGGCATGGGCCATCGCCTTTTTCTCCACGGCCAGGAAGGTCAGGTCGTTGGTTCTTGCTTCGTGCTCGATGGCTGCTCGGACGTCGTCACTTGCCAGAATGTTGTTGAGAAGGGTGCGCCGGTGGGAAAGGTCTGGACCAATGATTGCCTGCCGCTGGTTATTAAAATTCACTCTAAGTAATCGCAGGAGCTTCCGCACCTGTCTCGGTTGTTCAGACTCAGATGACATGAGCTCATCAAGCGCGACGGCGGTTCCAAACTGAACCAGTATGTGTCCAGGATGAAACAGCATGGCAAAAAATTTTTTCAGTCCGCTGGTTGCGCTCCAGTTTTCTGACAATAAAAGTTTGAACAGGGACTTCTCTCTGTCTGGCTGGTGGCCCCAGAACAGGGAGACGGGAACAATCTTGATTGATCGGTTTTTAAGGGCTTTCTGGTGTTCGAATAGGCGCATCATTCGAGCTGATTGTTGGCGCAGTGATTTTCTACCGAAAGTTCCCTCGGCTCGGCCCAGGAAAAACACGGCCCGACTTTCGTTAATCTCCGGGATTATTGATACCGCTGAAGGCAAGCCGCCAGCCTGACAAGCCATGTCCGTTACAACAAGATCAGAGATGGACCGAAAGGACAGGACGTAACAGATAAGGTCTGAATCGCTCAGGTTGAGCGATTCGCGGTTACCACCCAAGAATATCGGTTTTATCCACAGGAATAAAAGCTTGCTTGACAGCGCGAATTGCGCGTTCTTTAGCTTAAGGCGAATTTCGCTAAGTTTCTCGTTAGGTCTAGGGGACATTTCCATTGAACAGGTCCGAGAGCACGCTCGCTGGGTCTCGCCCTTCAATTTCAACCTCGTAGACGCTGTTGAATTTTCGTTGCGTGATTTCTGTGATGGCGGCGCGTGAATCAAGAATTGTGGGTCTTAGGAACACCAACAGGTTCTGCTTTTGAGTCGTAACCGAAGTACTCCTAAACAAAAAGCCGAGGCCAGGAAGGCTGCCCAGCAAAGGCACCTTTGTATTAGTGGTATTTTCCTTATCCCTAATCAAGCCTCCGATGATAATGACTTCTTTGTCGTCGACGAGAATTGTCGTGTCTATCGTTCGGATATTGGTTATAAGGTCTGCGCTTCCTTCGGCACCAATGACGGCGAGTGAAGCAGCATCTACCTCTGAGACTTCCTGATGGACTTTGAGTTCTACCAGGTCGCCATCATGAATATTAGGCGTGACTTCCAATGTCAGTCCTACATCTTCACGCTGGATGGTCGTGAATGGATTGGTTGTGCCGTTGCTACCCGTTGTCGTTGAGCCGGTTCTGAAAGGTACGTTTTGACCTACTACAATTTTTGCTTCTTCATTGTCCATCGTTGTAATGCTGGGAGTGGACAATAGATTGACGTCTCCATTTGTTTGCAGCGCTCGAATAATGGCTGCGAAACTTGTTCCATCAGTACTAATTCGGCCAGCGCCCAGCAATGGTTGTGTGCCGGCGGAAACACCTAGCAGCGGTGAAGGTACAGGCGCATCTGCCACCGAAGACTGACCTGCAATGTTTTGTAGGATCTGCGCCAGGGTGCCGGAGGGCGCTGTTAATCCAATCGGCAGATTACCGCCGCTGGTGTCCGCAATAAAGAGCTCAGAACCAAGTTGACGAGAGAAGTCGGCAGTGACTTCGACGATGGCCGCTTCTATCAATACTTGCAATCGGCGTACATCCAGACTGTCGATGATATCAACGATTTCTAGCATGGCTGAGGGAGGGGCACGAATGATCAATGCATTTAGTGACTCATCAGGTTGGATGCTAATTTTAACCTTGTTGGACTTACTTTCTTCATCGTCAACGACAGTGCTACTTAGAATTTCGGCCATTTCAACAGCGTCGGAATGAGCAAGGCGAACAACTTTGGTTGACCCTGATCGATTTGCAGGAACATCCAGTCGTGATATCAGATCCACTACCCGCTCCACAGTGACTCTTTCACCCTTAACCACCATGGAATTAGTTCGTTCGCTGGCAACGATGGTCACTTTATTTGGACCTTTAGCGCCGCTTCCCATCTGTTCAGGCGCTAGCTCCTCGAGGAGTCCAACCATGTCTTCGACCCAGGCGTCTTTCAGGCCTACGATCTTAACGATCTGGTCATCGGCGATGTCGATGCGATTAACGATTTCGGTTAATCGAGCTATGTTTCCGGCGTGATCGCTGATAATTAGTACGTTAGGAGACGAGATGCCAGCAACATGACCATACTGAGGAATGAGTGGTCTGAGTATCTTTACCAAGTCCTCTGAAGCGGAGTTGCGGACCGGGATGACAGCAGTGACTAATTCCTCTGATTGTGCAGGAACCAGAAAATCCCTTGGGTTACCGCTCTGTTTTGCCAGGACCTGTTGAACGATCTTAGTGATGTTCCCGGTAGGAACAGCAGCGTAGCCGTGAACCCGGAGAACCGACAGAAACAACTCATAGATCGTCTCCTTGTCCATTGAGGTGCTCGAGATAACCGTTACGTTGCCCTTAATTCTAGGGTCTACCACAAAGCTTTTGCCTGTGATGACGGAAACTTGGGCGACGAATTCGCGGATATCAGCGTTTTTCAGGCTCACCTTCCAGGTTTCTTCTGTGTCTCTTACCTGCGCGGACGCGTCTTGAGAAGATAATGCAAGGGGCAGGAACAGGCAGCTGATAAAGAGAGCCAGTGAGACGCTTATACTCGAACTATTTAAAGACATTAGTTTGGACGCTCCAGATAAATAATATGTAATCGTGTGATGTGAGCCTAACTTATTTAGGCACGGGTACGGTCAGGAAAAAACGTCGGGTTCCCCGCTGGACCTCGACTCGAACCCTGGATGATGCCATGACCTGGTTCATAAGCATGGAATCGTTTGCGGCGACACCAATCGGTTTACCATTGATAGACAGTATGACGTCACCTGGTTGCAGGCCGGCCTGTTTGATTGGACCTTGCGCGTCTGCACCAACCTTATATCCTTTTGACTCACCGCTTGAAACGGGCGTGATGCCAGCTTCACTCAGGGTACCTTGAAGATCGCTGCGCAATTTTTCCTGATACTGACTAATAGTGCTGTTGTTGGCAGAGTTGTTGGCAGAGTTATTGGCAGAGTTATTGTTAGATCCATTTGTGTTGCCGATGCTGTCTCTTGCATCTTTTTTGTTGGATAGTGGTGTGCCTGATATACCATCGCCAGATCTGGATAATGTATTTCCGGGAGGTCTATCACTGACGAATTGAAATTTGCTATCCGAGAAAAGTAGCTTCTCCATTCTGGTGCCTCGTCGGATTAAGACGTGATCTTCGAATACGGCGGCCAGCTTAGCGTTTCCCGGTAACCTGTCTCCGATTGCAAAGAGTTCACCATCTTTATTTTTTTCCGCGACGATGGCCGTTGAAAATCTTGCATCTTGAGCAATAAAAATACCCTGCAGCTCAAGATTAAGTTTTGTTTCCGGTGCATCAATTGTCTGGGGGACGATATCTACGTCCTCGTGTCTGCCGAAGAGTTCGAGATTGGAAACCTTAAATGTCGGCAGAGTGACAGGGTTGGCGCTTGCTGGAGCTGAATCTGGGATGGAACCTGGCGAGGTCGCGGTTCCCATAAAAACCAGCGCCGTATTCGCCACAGTCAGACTCATTAAGACAATCAGTATAATGCTTATAGCGGTCGCAAATTTCCTGCTGTGGTCGCTAAATAGTTGTATTAATTTATCCAAGTGAAGCTGCCCGAAAATTTTCTGAAGGGTAAGCTAAAATATACCATGTTTTTGGTTAAAA
>ERZ807291.7711-NODE-7711-length-12304-cov-5.056576_pt1 | contig 12304 bp, 13 predicted proteins | sample MGYA00521257_ERZ807291 | MGnify/ENA primary metagenome ERZ807291 (study PRJEB31413, sample SAMN03169783) | marine metagenome | biome: Marine; feature: Water; material: Subsurface seawater | place: North Sea | collected 2011-04-28 | depth 1 m m ...
GTATATTTGATTTTTTCTAATTTAACTTTGTCATTAATATTCATTTTGTAGAATATAATTTTTTTATTATTCAAACGTCTTTTTGAGTTGCTTAAGTTATCGATTGAAACAACTTTTTTATCTTTACCTAAAAGATGGGCACATATTGATCTTCCAATATACCCCTCTCCACCAGTTACTAAAATATATTTTGGATTTTTCATTTTTCTAAGTATACATAGTTATAATGCATTATATGAAATTATATTCCGATTCTTATTTTAAAAAAAGATTTTTTAACGATGCACTGAGAATTAAATCGTTTCAGGAAGAAAAGTATTTTATAAAAAAGTTTACCCTTATGAATAAAAAAGTATGTGATGTTGGTTGTTCAACTGGTGAATTTCTTAAATCAATAAAATGGACAGGTTCTAAATATGGACTTGAAATCAATAAAAAAGCAATTTTTGAGGCTAAAAAAAATGGTATAAAGTTTGATAAAAATATTCTTAATACTTCAAATTTTTTTGATATTGTAATTTTTAGAGGAACAATTCAGCATTTAGAGGATCCTTTTAAATATTTATCGCACGCACATTCATCTTTAAAAAAAGGTGGTCTTGTTTTCTTTTTAGCAACACCAAACACTAATTCTTTACACTATAAACTTTTTCAAGATTTACCTGCACTTGATGCAAAACGTAATTTTTACTTACCCTCAAAATCTTCTATAATTAATTTGATGAATATGTATAATTTTAAGTTTATTGGTTCAGAATACCCTTATCTTAATTCTGGTTATGACAAACCATTAATAAATTTTTTATCTTTTTTTTTTAAAATTTTTGGTTTATACAAAAAAAATATTCCTTTCCCAGGTAATATGATGAATTTAGTTTTTAAAAAAAAATGATAAAAAAAAGTATTATAAAAAAAGTTTTCAAAATTCATAGATCCTTAGCTGGAGATGGCAATAGAAAAACACTTAATATTTTATCCAATCAAGCTTCAAAAAGTATAAAAATTAAATCTTTTAAAAGTGGCAAATTGTATAATGGTTGGAAAATTCCCAATGAATGGAACGTCAAAGAAGCTTTTATTTCATATAAAGATAAAAAAATTATTGATTTTAAAAGTAATAATCTACATTTAATTGCAAATTCAGTTTCTGTAGATAAGTATTTAAATTTAAATAATCTTAAGAAAAAAATATTTACTCTTAAAAATTTTCCAAGTGCGATACCCTATATTACTAATTATTATTCAAAAAACTTTTGGGGCTTTTCTATGCAGTATCAAAAATTTAGAAAACTAATACCTGGAAAATATAGAGTAAAAATTGATGTTGATAAAAAAAAAGGATTTATGAATTATGGAGAAGCATTTATCAAGGGCAGCTCTAAAAAAGAAATAATTTTTGCAACGTATATTTGTCACCCGCAAATGGCCAATAATGAGATTTCAGGACCTGTAATTAATACTAATTTGTTAAACTTAATTAAAAATTTTTCTAAAAAAAAAAAGTTAAGATATTCATATAGATTTTTGTTTTTACCAGAAACTATTGGTACAATAGCTTTATTAAATGAAAGGTTAATTTTTTTTAAAAAAAATACTCTTGCAGTTTATGTGCTTACTTGTCTTGGAACTGAGAAAAAATTTAAATTAATTCAATCTCCATACAAAAATACAATAAGTGAAAAAGTTGCTACACAAGTTTTAAATAAATATTCATCATGGGAAAAGCGGTCTTTTTTACAAAGAGGAAGTGATGAAAGACAATGGTTGTCTCCAAATGTTTCAATTGATTGCTGCTCTATTGTTACTTCTAAGTATGGTGAATATAAAGAATATCATACATCAAAAGATGATTTAAATTTTATTAGTTATAAGGCTCTAAAGAAAAGTACCAATCTTTTTTTTAAAATTTTTATGGAATTTGAAAAATCTTATTTTTATTTTAATAACAATATAGGTGAGCCTAAAATGGATAAATTCAAAATTTACCCAAAAATAAGCACTAAGAACCAAAAAAAAACAGTACATTCATTTATGGACGTCCTTTCTTTCTGCAATGGTAAGAATAATGAAAAATCGATTTCTGAATATACAAACTTAACTCAAAAAAAAACGAACACTATATTAAAATTTTTATATAAGAAAAAATTAATATCACATGCAAAATAAAAATTTTTTGATATCATTTTTGATACTGTTTGTACTCGTATTGTATTCAATAGTTTTTTATAATTTTTTTAGGGAAAGAATAAAATTAATCTTTTATCCATCGGATAAAGTTTTATTAGTAGAAAACTGGAATTTATATAAAGTAAAAGCTTGTTGTGAATTTCCAATTAATTTTGAAATTACTAATATTGAAAAAATTAATCCTGCTTTATTATTTAAAAGTGATACTAATATGCAAAATCTATTTTTTTGATCCATTTATGATCAAAGATAAAGATCAGGAAAAACTTTTTTATGAGGTTTGTTATTTTGATAATAAAAAAAATTATTTGTGTGAAATTATATTAACTATTTTTGAGGAAAATAAAATAATTCAAAATAAAGTAGTGTTATCAGATGACACTATCCACAGTTACCCCCAGGTAATAAAAGTTTCTGATGGTAAATATATCCTGTCAATCACAAATAATGGTAAATCACCAAAAATATTTGAATTAAAAAAAAATGAGCTAATATTTAAAAATATTCCAATTAATGAAAATATTATGGACGCTACATATTTTTATCATGATGAATTGTATTATATGATAGGAACTGATTATAGCTTGAAAGGTGATGGAAATTTAAGAATTTTTTATGGAAAAGATCCAACAAAAGACATGTTTATTGAGCATCCATCTTCACCAATTAAATATGGTAAAAATCAAAATAGAATTTCAGGATCTATTTTTAAAATGAATAATAAAATTTATAGATTTGCCATGAATAATGAAAAAGAATATGGAGAATACCTTAATCTTTATGAAATATTAGAATTAAATAAAACAAAATTTTCTGAAAAGTTAATTAAAAATAATTTTTTACTAAATACCAATTTACCAAATAATATCAAAAAATATCACCATATTTCTCTTAAAGATAGTAATTATGAGGGAGGGGGTGAAATTGAGTTTTTAATGGATGGAGCCAATATAAGTTATATAAGTATGCACGCTAAAAAAATTCTTGATAAGAATGATATCTCTGAATAATATTTATTTGATAATTAAAATATGAGTAAAGCAGATTTTATAAATAATGGATATACTTCTACAAATGCATTCGATGAAACTTTTATTAGAGATCTTCAAAAAATAATTCAAACTACAAAATTGAATGATTTGAATTTTGGTAAAAATGCCAAAATACAAATTATAGATTGGAGAGATAATGATATTTTATTCAAAAAATGCTTAAAAAGTGTAAAGGAAAAAATATGTGAAAATACTGACATTTCTTATGATTTTTTAAACAAGCATTTTACTCAAAAAGTTTATCTGTCATCAGACACAAATATAAGCACTCACCAAAATCAAATACCTCACTTCGATAGTTATCCTGCAATTAAATTACAGATACATCTTTCTGACAACTCAAATAAAAATACTGGATGTACAGTTTTTGTAAAATCTTCTCATAATAGCTTATTACTTAAAATTATTAGATTTTTAAGAATTTTTTATATTCCTGGAAAATTTGGAATGAAAGAAAATAAGCTTTATAAAAAGACAATTGCAGATGGTGAGCATGTTTTTGGGGTGGGGGCAAAATATACTGGCATGATATTTGATACTGATACCTTGCATTATGCTGGAAAAGTAGAAAGTCAAAATTTTATAAGAAAAATAATTAGATTTGATTTTCAAAAAAGAAAAACTTTAGGATTTTTTTGTGATGCAATTTTTTCTAAAATTAGATCATTTTTAACATTGTGATTAAATAATTTTTGATATTAAATTTTTATCTTTAATCTTGTTAATTGATAAAATATACAACAGTATATAAAACTTTATTATAATGAAATCACTAGGACTAATACCAGCAAGAGGAGGTTCCAAAGGTATAAGGAAAAAAAATCTCCAAAAAATTAATGGAAAACCATTAATAGCTTACACTATTGAACAAGCTCTAAAATCAAATTTAGATAGGGTTGTTGTAGCGACAGATGATGAAGAAATTATTAAGGTTGCTGAAAAATATGGAGCAGATTGTCCGTTTAAAAGACCCAAAAAGATATCAGGCTCTACATCACATGCATTTGAAATTTATAAATATACTCTTGAGTGGTTAATGAAGTATGAAAATTATAAACCAGATATTTTGTGTGTAATGTTATGTACAACTCCATTTAGAAGAGTTGAGACTATTAATTCTAGTTTACAAAAACTTAAAACAAAAAAATATGATTGGGTTTTTTCAGTTAATGAGATGGAGCATCACCCTTATAGAGCTATGGTTAAAAAAAATTCTTTTATTAAACCATTATTCGATATTCCTAATCACAAAATATGGGTAAATAGACAAGAGCTTCCAGAAATGTACAGATTTAATGGAGGTGTTTTTGCATCTTTTTCAAAAAATATTTTAAAGAATACAGAGTATAACATTGATAACCTTAAATATAAAAATATTAAAGTTGGATATGAAATTATGACAAAAAAAGAAGCACTAGATATTGACGATCCGATAGATTTAGAGTTTGTAAGATTTTTAATGAAAAAAAATGACACAAAAATCTAAAGTTTTAATTTTTGGATATGGATCAGTTGGAAAAAAATATGCTCAATACTTTTTAAATAAAAACTTTGATATATTGGTTTTTGACCCCTTCATTAAAATTAAAAATTCTAATTTAAAGATTTTCAAAAATTACAATCAACTTAGTAAATTTATTAATCAAATAGATTTTGCAATCATTTGCTCTCTAGCTGAAGATCACTATTCAAATTTTTGTGTAGCCTCAAGTCTAAATATTAAAAATATTTTAATGGAAAAGCCATTAACTAATAATTTTGATGAGCTATCTAAGATTAAAAAAATAATTAAAAAAGAAAGAATTAATTTCCATTCTAATCACTCATGGGAACTTTATAACTTAGAATTATTTTTAAAAAAAATCCAAAAAATTTATAAGATGGGAAATCCGTTAACATTTATATCTTATGGAGGGGCTTTTTGTTTATCGACAGGAGCAATACATTTTTATAATATTTTAATTAAAATATTTAAGATTAACATTAAGGATGTTGAAGTTCATTCTAATTTATACTCTTCAAATATTAATCCTAGATCTAAAAAATATAAAACTTTTGGAGGAGTGGTTAATTTATTAGATGGAAAAAAAAAAAGAACAAATATTGTCTTTAATTATTCAAATCAATCCAAAATTAGAACAACTCAAACATTTATATATAAATTTCATATAATTAATTTTTTTATAGATGGGACCTATTCTATTTGTAGAACTGACGCAAAAAGCGATCATAAAAAAATAACTTTTTTAGAAAAAACAAAATTTGTTGATAAGGGCAACATTTATAAGCATAATAATATATTTTTAGCAGCTGAGCTATTATTAAAAAAAAAAATAAAAATAGGATATGAATCTGGCTACAATTCTTTAATTATTTTATTTTCAATTTTTATATCCAGTAAATATAAAAAAGTAATTAAATTAAAAGAAATAGGTAAATATCTAAAAAAAAATAATAAAAAATTTTTATTTACATAATTTTTTTATTATTTTGATATCAGACTGTTTATAATTATCTAAAAAATAATTTTTATTTATATTTCTTTTATGAGAAAAACTATCATGTTTTTTTTGAAAAATTTTATTTTCAATTTTTTTAAGTGATCTAAAATCTCTAAAGCAGAATCCTAATTTTTTTAAAGATAAATATTTTAGAATAGTTTTATCATAAAACTTATAAACTGCGATAGGGACACAATCATACTCGAGTGATTCAATTAAAACTGAAGAATACTCAGAAATTATAAATCGTGAATTTTTTAAATAATCCATATTCACAGTTTTTTTGTATACAGTGATATTTTTTATGTTATTTATTTTTTTTTCAGTCTTGAATTTACTGGATGGGTGTAATTTAATTAAAAAATTTAATTTTTTGTATTTTTTTGAAACATAAAATATGTAATCTAGAAACTTATTATTTATATCAGGCTGTAAAATAAAACAAACATCATATAATTTGTTTTTATAGAAATTATTTCTTTTATTATTAAGAATACCCGTTGTTATAAATTTTGCTGTACTATGATTCTTAAGAAACTTTGTATTCGCATATCCTCTTGAAATATAAATATCTGAATTAATATTTTTCCAAGTAATTACAGGGTCTAAATAAATATTATAGCCATTTTGAATTGTTATAGTTTTTATTTTTAATAATTTTGCATTTTTATTAATTAGATTATGAATATAGCTATCACCTTCGACTAAAAAAATTCGGTTTGGTTTAATCTTTTTTAAATCTTTGTATATAATTTCATCAATTAACTTTACAAAATTTAAGCTGCTTAATTGTTTTTCATTTCCTTGCCATTTATATTCTGAAATATGAAATTTTTTTATGTTTAATTTAAATCTTATCCAGTCAACTGATATAGGAGAATAGTAGCTGTACGAAACATCTTCTAACTTAATTATTCTAAAAAATTTGATAAATATATTCTTATAGTGCTTTTCATTGCAGTATAATAATGATCCACCTGTTTCTTTATTTGAAAAAAATGAAGAAAAGAAATTTAATATCTGCATGCCTCTTAAAAAAATATTTTTTGTAAAAATATTTTTTAAATTGTTGTTAGGTAACTTTTTTTTTGAAGCGACATATTTAATCCACGACCATTTGATTTGAATGGATTTTATATTAGAGGAGGTATCTTTAAATAGTTTACTCATCTTTTTTTTTAATATAATTCATTTAAATATTTTAATTTTTATATTATAAACCATCCCATGCCACATATAAAAAATATTAAATTGGGATATATTGGATCTGGTCCTATATCTAATTTTCATATTCCAGCTATAAAGCAATTAGGTTTTAAAATAGACCTATTTTACTCACGTAATTTTGATAAAGCACATAAATTTTCGAAAGATCACAAAATTATTATTCCAGAAAAAACTTTTGAAAATTTTATAAGTAAAAGTAAAAACTTAGATGGAATAATTTTGTCAATAAAAACTGATGTGACCGCAAAATATTTAAAAATGTTATGCACATTAGGTAAACCAATTTTTGTTGAAAAACCAGGAGCATTAAAATCAATTGATTTAAAAAAAATAAAAAAAATAACTAATTCTAAAATATACTTTTTATATAATAGGAGGTTTTACTCCTCAATAACAGAGGGTAAAAATTTTGTAGACTCTAGCAAACAATGTTTTGCAAGTGTGAAGATTCCAGATTCTATTAAAACTATTCATCAATTTTTCGTTAATGGTTGCCACGTAATAGATTTATTATTATTTTATTTTGGTGATTTAAGTGTAGTTAAATCATATAAGTTAAAAAAAAATATAGGTTACTATTTTTTACTTAAATCCAAAAAACAAGATTTAGTCTCATGTTTATTAAATTGGGGCTCGCCACAAAATTTTGAAATTAATATTTTTAATGAAAAAAATGAGAGACTTGAATTAAGACCACTAGAAACTTCATTTTTTTATAATAAAATGAAAAAAATTAACCCTACCAAAAAAAATCCAATAAGATCTTATATACCAGAATTGATCAAAAAAAAATCAACCACATTTCAAGGTATGAAATTTAAGCCTGGTTTTACGGATCAATATAGTGAGGTAAGAGATATTATAAAAAAAAAGAAAAAAAATTATACTCTTTGTAGTTTAGACAGTGCTATAAAAGTTTTATACTTAATGGAAATGATATTAAAAAAATCCCAAACTAAATGAAGTGCTTGGTAATTTGTGGAAATCACTATAGGCACAGATACATGATTGAACCTGTGTTTCAAAGTTTTAGAAATATAAAATGTATATTAATGAAAAGAGAGTCACAAAAAAAAGGAAAAAAATCTCAAGTTTTAAATATCACCGAAAAAAAATTATTATCTAATCATTTTAGATTAAGACATCAGAAAGAAGTTAGAGCGTTTGGTAAAAAAACAGTCAGGGATTATGTTTCTAATAAAAATATAATTGAGATTGACGATGAGTATTTAAATTCTAAAAAAATAATGAACTTCATTAAAAAATTTAATCCAGATGTTTGCTTCTTAATGGGGCCGAATTTACTTGCTGATAGTATGATTAAAATTTTACCAAAAAAAACCTTTAATATACATTTAGGCTTATCTCCATGGTATAGAGGCAGTGCAACATTGTTTTGGCCAAGTTATAATTTAGAACCATGGAAAACAGGTATTACATTTCATAAATTAAGTATGGATGCAGATGCTGGTCCTATTATTCATCAATCTGTTGCTAAATTAAAGAAAGGTATGGATTTATTTGACTTAGCTATATCTGCTATCCATGAGGGAAAAAAAGATTTCAAAAGAATTATAGACCATATCTTAAAAAAAAAAAAAATAAATTCTTTTAAACAAAAACTTTACGGCAAATCTTATTCAAGTAATTTTTTTAGGGCAGTTCATCTAAAAGTAATTTATGAATTATTCAATGATCGCATTGTAGATTATTTTTTAAAGAATAAAAAAATACAAAATAAGATAAAATTAATAAAACTGTGTTAAATGTTTCCATATTAGGTAATGGGCCATCAATAAAATTTTTTAAAGGATGTAGTTCACACAATAATTTAATTATAGGAACCAATAACATTTTTTACTTAAAGCAATTCAATATTTTTAACCCTTTAAATACATTTTATACAGTTTATGAAGAAAGATTTTTTAAAAATAAAAAAACAAAAATTTGGCTAAATCAAGTTAAAAATTTTAAAGGTGAAGTATTTTTTCCTAATGATTGGAAAAATAGAGTTGAATTAAAGAATATTCCTAATATCAATTTTTCATTACCTAGATCAAATGAGAAAATAATAAAAAATTATCTAAAAATGTTTTGTGATAAAAAAGATCTAAAAAGTAGTGTTATAATTGAGTGTGCTATACCTTTGGCAATATCGTTAAAAGCAAAACTAATTAATTTGTACGGTTGTGAATTTAAATATAAATTAGACAATAAGGCAAATTTAACAAAAAACTCATACTTCTATACACAGAAAAATGATGGATTTGAACATACAAAAAAGTCTGAAAAAATTTGGTCAGAAATACAATATTTAAAATTAAAAAGAATAAAAATATTTTTAACTAAGCATGATATAGTTTTAAGAGATATGACTATTAATGGCCGTTTGAAATTTATTTAATTAACTAATGTCTTTAATTGTATAAAATAAATTAAATTTGAAATGTTTTTTTTAAATAAGATAAGTAGAATTAAAATTAATTTTATTAATATTTTTAATCTTTTTACTATTAAAAAATTCAAATACCAAAGTAATGTTGTTATTAATTTAAAAAAATTTTTAAACGTAAATAAAATAATTTTATTAGGAAGGGCCAGGACTGGAATCTATTTACTTGTTAAACATTATTTACAATATCCAGTGCGTTCAGGTAGAAACGTACTAGTTACTGCTTACACAATACCTGATGTAATTAATTTGATAAAAAAGGCAGGTGGAAAACCTTTATTTGTTGATTTTGAATATCAATCAACTTATTTTTCAATTTTAGATTTAAAAAATAAAATAAAAAAATATAAACCAAAAATTGTAATATTAACTCATTATCATTTAGAGGAAAAAAACATAAAAAAAATATTAGATATATGTAAAAAAAAAAAAATTACTGTTATAGAAGATAAAGCAGTAAGTTATGGATCTATAAAACAAAAAAAACTTTCAAGTGATGGTGCAATATTTAGTTTTTCATCTTTTAAGTTATTAAATTATTATTATGGTGGTGCTTTAACTTGTAAGAATGATTTTATCTTCAAAAAAATACAATCAGAAGTCAATTCATGGAAAACTATATCGTTATTACAACATTTTAGACAAGTATCATTGACTATAATTTATCAGATTTTGACTTATAAATTTATTTTCAATTATTATGGATTTTATTTTTTCAATAGAAAGCTCTATTTAAAAAATAAAAAATCCAAAAAATTTTATTTTTCTTCAGGGAAGTTTGATAGATCTTATTTCACCAGGCCATCTAACGGCTTTTTTAGTGAGGTTTTTTACAAAATACCACAAGCTAACGCTATACAAAGACATAGAGTAAAAATTTTTTTGATTTACCACAAGTATTTAAAAAGTATATCTATACCGAATAAAATAACTTACTCACAAATTTTACATGGTTCGTGCTTTAATTATTTAATCCATCATAAAAATTCTTGGTTAATTAGAAAAAAACTATACAATGCAAATTATGATATAGGGCAATCTGTTTATGAAAATTTAAATAAATTACCATTTTACAAAAAAAAAAATATCAAAACTAAAAATTTAGATAATGTTTATAATAATCTATTAATCTTACCAACACATGAGCTAGTTTCAAAAAAATATGCTTCTAATTTAGCCAAAAAAATAATTGAGATTACAAAAACGATTTAAGAAACATGAAGATAGTAGATGCAAACAAAGAAAAAAATACCTCTTATAATGCTGATATTGTAATAATAGGAGCGGGTATAATTGGGGGTTTTTTAACTTTTTTACTAAAAAAAAAAAAATACAAAGTAATTTTAATAGAAAGGGGTAATAAAAACTTTAATTCTTTTAAAGAAGTTAGAACATTAAATAAAGGGACTTATCATGCATCTTCACAATCTTCAAAAGCATTTACGTTGGGTGGTAAATCTTCTTTGTGGGGAGGTCAATTAAGTGAATTTAGAAAAGAAGATATAGAAAAAAATTTTTGGGGCCTGCAATACAACGAACTAAAGAAACTATACAACAGTCTATATAGAATTTTGCATTTGAAATGTAATGATAAAATTATTTATAATAAAAATTTTAATATTGGCTTTTATTTCACATATTTTCTAAAAGAACCAAATTTATTTAAATATTTTAAAAATCAAATGTTGAATTCAAAAAATATCTTAATTATATCAAATTTAATTGCTCAAGAGCTAGTCTTTAAAAATAAAAAAGTCGAATTTTTAAAATGCAAAAATAGTAAAAATAATTTAATTAATATAAAAGCAAACAAATTTGTTCTTTGCTTGGGTACAATAGAAAATATTAGATTCCTTTTAACCAATAAAATATTATCTAAAAATAATCCTTTAAAAAAACTAAAATTAATTGGTTGTTTTTTTCAAGATCATTTAGCAATTATTTTTGGTAAATTAACTATTAAGTCAAAGATAAAATTTTCAAATTTATTCGAAAATAGATTATTAAATGGCATAATACATAACCCAAAAATATGTAATGTTATCAATAATAAAAACCGATTAAGTATGACTGCGAGTTTTATAAGTCAGTCACATGAAAATAAACTTGTATACGCTGCAAAAAATAATCTCAGTAATTTGAAAAAAAATTTGAACATTGAAAATTTTATTAAACTATTGAATTTAAAATATTTTAAATATGTGGTTTTGTACATTTTTCACTACATGATATTTAAAAGGATTAAGTTATTTTTTGGTAATACTGTTAAAATGCATATTATTTCAGAGCAAACTCCTTTATTAGATAGTAAAATAACTATCAATAATAAAAAATTAAAAGATGGCCTAAACCAAGCAATACTGAATTGGAGGACTGACACTAAGGAGTTTGATCAAATTAAAATTTTTATAAAAAAATTAGTTTTATTCTTTAATCAATCACGTATAGGCAAACTAGATGTTAACAAAAACATTCTAAAATATAAAAAATTTAAAAAAAATATTACAGACACAAATCATGCAAGTGGTGGCTTAAAAATATCTAGAAATTCAAAAAAAGGAGTTTGTGACAAAAATTTTAAGGTATGGGGAACTTCAAATTTATTTGTTGCTGGTTCAGCATTATTTCCTAATTCTGGACATTCTAATGTGACACTTACCGCAATGGCTTTGACGTTAAAACTCAGCAAACATATATTGAAAAAAGAATAATATTAAAAATATGAGCAAATTAAACTCTCCAGTACTTATCATTGCTTATAATAGATATAAGAATTTTAAAACATTATTAAATTCTTTAAGATTTTATAAAACTGAGATTTATATTTCAATAGATGGTCCTAAAAATTATTATGACAAGGTTGAACAGCTTAAGATTGTCAATTT
>ERZ807291.7714-NODE-7714-length-12303-cov-5.037884_pt1 | contig 12303 bp, 12 predicted proteins | sample MGYA00521257_ERZ807291 | MGnify/ENA primary metagenome ERZ807291 (study PRJEB31413, sample SAMN03169783) | marine metagenome | biome: Marine; feature: Water; material: Subsurface seawater | place: North Sea | collected 2011-04-28 | depth 1 m m ...
AATCAAAAATATAACATCATTTAATAATGATTATTATGGCTCATCACAATCGTATCTTCAAAGTAGAGTTAAATTATATGACCAACAACTAGCATTACAAAATATTCCAGCAACTACTATTAATGAAACACAAACTTTATCATCTAGCGAATCACACAAATATCTTAGTCAATATACTACACAACATCCCAACTGTTATACTGATTGTAGCTGTATAGTATCTGTTACTTATAAACCAAATAATCCTAAATTTATGAATCAAGGAGCGGTTTCAAGTAACATGCGTACATTAGCATTAAAATTACAATCGGATGATATAATAAATAATATATATCGTGTAAGAAATACCTGGGGTGAAAATGGTATTAGCTCTACTAAATATGCAGAAGGTACAAATGTTAGTAGTTGTAATATAATAATAAAAAATACATTAAATAAAAATAGATCTGGTGGTGGTGCTGGAAAACATACCGTTTGTTTTTATACTCCAACATATGATATACAACGTAAAAATGGTTCTAAAATAAATAGAATACGCGGAACCGGAACAGGCAGTATTATCTGTACTAAAAATTTCACAACTGATGAATGCAGTCTTTGCGGTAATACAAAACGAAGAGGACGATTTTCTTGTAAATGTAAAATCACAGATCCTTCTACTATACCAATCCCGGAACCAGAGCAAGATTTAAGTATAACAATAATTACATTACTTGATAATACACAAATATCAATTAATATAGATGGAATAATTGATAAACCTTATATAAATAACACATTATTAGTATATATACAAACTATTGCGAATGTTAAAAATATATTTCTTGGAAATACAATTACAACGATTGATGCATATGTATTTAAAGATTTTAGCGAATTAGAATCAATAACAATACCAAATTCAATAGTTAAAATAAATCCGGGTGCATTCGGTCGTTGTTCTAAATTAGAATCTATAACAATACCAAATTCAGTAACTGAGATTGGAAGTTCATGTTTTGCAAATTGTACTAGTTTAAAATCAATAATTTTTCAAGAAAAATCAATTATTACAACTATAAATCGTGCTGGATTAAGAACATTCAGCCAAATAGAGGAAATTGAATTACCAGCGTCAATTACACAACTTTCAAAACTTGCAATTTCCGGAATGGAAAAATTAAAAAAAATAACATTTAAAGGAAACAAACCTATAACAATTGAAGACGTTGGAGATATAACACCTAAAATATTTAATTTTGGACCAGCGGATAAAGTTAGTTCAACTAATTGCACTATATATGTTCCAAATAATAATACAACTTGGGATAATATAACATCAATAGATACATATCCAATTGTAAGGTATTAGAGAGAAAATAAATTTATTAAAATATTTAATAACGATTATAAAATTATTTAATAACAATTATATAATCGTTATTAAATTATTCTTAATATATTCTAGAATTATATATAATGGCTAGTCTTAGAACATTAAACCCTACATCAACAATGAATACTATTGGAAATACTACAAGACAAACCGCCGCCACCGCGCGATCTGTTTTAAATAAATTAAAAACATTATCATCAAACGAAATACTAGATCCTTTAGAAAGTTTATCAGATAGTAAATCTATAAGTATCGGATCTAGAGAAAGTACTTGGAAATTTATTAAACATTTTTTACAATATTTTTTTATATTATTAATATTAGCATTTATATTATTAAATATATTAGCATATTTTGGGTTACTCCCAAAATTATTAGCTGATATATTTAGACCAATATTAATATTTTTTGGTTATAACATAGGTGAAACTATCCGACAGACATCTGATATCAGCGAAGAAGGTACAAAATCTCTTGCCACAGCTATATCACAAACGGTTGATGCTGGTGTTGATATTTTAGAAGAAAAATCAACCCTAGAAAATGAATCAACTATAAAAGAATTAGATAATGATATACAAAATCCGCCTGAAAAAGGTCAAGAACCTGAACCAATTGAAACAGACAGTCAATCACAACGAATCGGTTCAAAAAAAACAGGATTTTGTTATATTGGTGAGGATCGTGGATTTAGAAGTTGTATTGAAGTAGACAAAAATGACGAATGTGTATCTGGAGATATTTTTCCAACTCAAGATATTTGTATAAATCCGAATTTACGTCAATAAAAAATTAAAACTCAATAATTTTTGAGATTATATTCCTCATATATATATATATATATATGAATAATGATACTATAGAATTATATGATAAATTACCTATAGAATTATTATATATAATATTTAAATATTTACAAATTAAATCTGATATTTTTACATTTCGTTTACTTAATAATGTATCTAATAATATTTTTAAAACATGGATTTATGAATTAAATACAGATAATATGTATGCAAAATCTACATTTGTAAATATTAAATTATGCAATGCGTGTAATATGTACAATATAAATTATATATATAAAACATTTATATATAATTGTGAATATCATCCACAACGAATTTTACATTATTGCAATAATGTAAATTGTTTTTTTAAATGTGTTAAATTATTTTTAATTGATATTCAAATTGATGATTTATTTCCATTTTTTCAAGTAATCAATAAAAATAATAAAAATAAAAACACTATATTAATTAATAATTTAAATATTGAAGATAATGAAGATAATGAAGATATTGACGATTCTATATTAATTGATGCTATTATTGAACCACAAAATATGATATATCATAAAAAAGAGTTTTATATATTAATTAATTTTTATAATGCTTTTTATAAATATGAAAAAATAATTGATATTAAAGCTTTAAACATTAATTTTGAAATTAAAAATAATATAATTTTCAAATGGTTTCTAAAAAAAAAATATACACGATTATACATAAAAGGAGAGACATTATTACAGTAAAATAATTAACTACAATAATATTTATATTATATTCACGTTTTAATTGTAATTAAGATAATCCCATTAATGTATTTAATTTCTCTAATTTTTCCACAGTTTTATCTAAGTTGCTTCTCTCTACACCGTTAAATAAATACTCTGTTTTTGGAGAAACCTCATTTTTTTTTACTTCTTTATATATTAAATTAATATTATTTGAAACTGTTTCAACTAATTGTTTATTATCAATCAACGGTGTATTAAAATTAATATTTTCTGTTAAAAAACTAATAGCGCAATAAATAATATATTTTCTTTTCCTTTTTGATCCAGGTGTATATTTAATACAATAAAGACTCAATAACGCCATAATTGCCTTATGATATAATACCATAGTTTTCTTTTTTGCTTCATAAATAAGTACATCCCATATGATCCATATAATATCCATTTGATATTTTTCATCAACTGGAGCAAATATTCGTCTTTCACATTCACATTTAAGTTTTTTAAATTTATATATTTGCTCAAATTGAACTATCCATTCAAACCAATAACACGCAGAAGTAATATCTTTTGATGATTTTGAAATATGATAAGAAAATTCATTAATCGCAATAAATATTTCTTTAGGATCACCTTTATTAAATATATTCTCACCAAAGTTTATATTTGGCGCTTTTAATCGGTTTGTTAAATTTGTAATATCAAAATCATTTTTATCTTTTATTGCTAAACTTTCAAATGCATGTTTTTTTTTTGAAATACATAAAACACATATTAATTCTGCAAATAATTTACGAATTTTACTATTATTTCTCATTGATAATTCATTACCAATATAACCATTTTTAATAATTGTTTTAAAATTTGTTAATCGTATTTCTATATATATAGGTAATTTGGGATTACCTTGATGAATATATCTACTTGTATATAATAATAATACATCCCACAAATCTGAAAACTGTCCCGCACATATTAATTCTATCGACCAATAACATGCTGGTTCTAATTTATTGTTATATAAACATGTTAATAATTCATTTTTAACTTTAGATCTTGAAAAGTTAGAAAACGTTTTATTTTTAAAATCATTTATATATCTACTATCATTTATTTCACTATCAGTCATATATACAAACTTTAAAAAAGTTTATATAAACAAACTTTTAAAAACGTTTATATAAACAAAAAAATAACAACAATACATATAGAATGAATTTTTTAGATCTATTTATAAAAATAAAAAAAATAACAAAAATAGAAAAAATAGAAAAAATAATAAAAAAAACTACTTTATTAGAAAAATTAGTATTTATATTATTGATTTGTTTATTAATTGTTTTAATAAAAAATTATACATGTAAAAAAGAAGGATTTACAAATAATACAAGTAAAGAATTTATTATAAAAAGCGGGCTAGATATTTACGACGATTATTATACTGGTGTATATGATGATTTGGTGTATAATAAAGTTCAGAATAATTATGAAATTGGTACAATTATAAATAATACTAATCCAACCCTAAAATCAAAAATACTGGATATTGGTTGTGGAACTGGTCATCATGTAAATGTTTTTAGTAAACAAAATATTCATTCTATTATTGGTATTGATATTTCTAAAGAAATGATAAAAAAAGCTCAAGGAAATTATCCTGAGTGTAATTTTAGATTATGTGATGCATTAAATACATTGGAATTTACACAAGATTCATTTACACATATAATATGTCTTAATTTCACAATTTATTATATCAAAAACAAACGTCAGATTTTAAAGAATTGCTATGACTGGTTAATGCCGGGTGGTGTTTTAGTAATTCATTTAGTAAATAGTAAATTATTTGATGCGATTAATCCAATTATATATAAAACAGGAATAAAACCATCGTCCAAATCATCTCTAACTCGTTTAACTAAAAGTAATGCCGAATTTAATACATTTGATTATAAATCAGATTTTAAACTAAATGAAAATACTGACTCAAATACATGCGACTTAAATGAACCAAATGCTATATTTAAGGAAAGTTTTAAATTTAACGATTCCAATACTACCAGAATTAATGAACACCAGCTATATATGCCTACGCAAAAAAGTATTTTAAATATTGCTAAAAAAATAGGATTTATAATAAAATCACAGCATAAAATGACTGATGCCAAATATAGAGAACATTACTTATATCTACTTGAAAAACCGTAATTAATAATTGTATATATTATTAAGTTCAGCAATTATATTAGCTGGTATATTTTCAATTATACAATGGAAAAATCATACTAATATTTTCAATAAAATAAAAATATGTGATTATATATTTGCATTTATTGTAATAATTGTATATATATATTATTTTATATTAAATATAAATAATAAAACAAGTTGGTTATTACTTATAATAACTACATTATTTTTTATTTTATCTCATTTTTTTTTGTTATTCTACGTGTAAACAAATACAAACATCATATTGTTGCCATTTAATTGCACATATATTTTGTATAATTAGTTTAATATATTATATTTATTATGAGCAAACAAACGTTCAAACAAACTTTCAAAAAGTTTGATCAAAAATACTTTTAAGAAAGTATTGCAAAAATACTTTAAAAATATAAAGCTTAAAAATATAAATAATTATGTATTATTTATATTTAATAATATTATTGTTTTTTATAATACTTATTTTTGTTAAATTATATATTAAAATAAAATATAAATTTTGGGCATATCAACCAGTATTTCATAAATATAATTTATTTTATAAATTTTTTAAAACAGGTATTATAAATAATGAATTACCAGAAATTAATAAATATTGTAATTTTTGCAATGTATTAGTAAGTGATTATGAAGATCTAGAAGAAAATACATTACAAAATATGGTAGATTTTTTGAATACACATTATAATGAAAAGAATAAAAAGAATGAAAAAAATGAAAAAAATGAAAATAATGAAAATATAAATAATTCAATATCTCTCTCTAATTTTTCATCTTATTTTATAGGAACTAGTAAATCATTTATTTCAGGATATTATGGAATTGAAGGATCCAATCTTTCTGGTATAATGACAACACGTCCATTAAATATAACACTAAATAAAATTCCATCATTTAAGTTATATTATGCGGATTTTTTATGTGTTCATAGAGATTATAAAAATAAAGATATTATACAAGAATTAATTCAAACTCACGAATATATTCAACGTCATAAAAATAAAAAAATAAACGTGTTATTATTAAAATATAAAGAAAACTTACCAGGTGTAATAGCATTAACTACATATAAAACATATCAATTTGAAATCAAACATATACCAAAACAACCATTACCACACGCATCTATGCAAATAATAGAAATTAATAAACAAAATATAAGATTATTAATAACTTTTATATATAGTCAAAAAAATAAATTTAATTGTTTTATATTACCAGATATGGCAAATTTATTAAATCTTATTAATAATAAAACATATATTGTGTATGTTATTATACAAAAAAATATAATATTAGCATGTTATTTTTTTCGCGATTGTTATATGCAAAATAAATCTATAAATAAATCAGCAGATAAATCCACAGATAAATCAAATGATAAATCAAATGATAAATCAATACAAATATCAAGATCAATAAATTTAATAGAATGTTTTGCATCAATTAATAATTGTCAAAATGAATTTTTTATAAGTGGGTTTTATAATGCGATAAAAAAAATAAACGCACGGCTTATTACCATAGAAAATATTTCACATAATAATATTATGATAAATTATTTATTTTTACTAAATATAATATCAAAAAATAAAAATAAAATATCATATTTTCTTTATAATTATATAAAAAACCCAATTTTACATGATACTATTTTTATATTAACTTAATTCTGTTTTATATTAACTTAATTCTGTTTTATATTAACTTCATTCTGTTTTATATTAACTTCATTCGGTAATATAATATTTAACGCACATATTTTCCTATACGTACAAATGAATCCAATACGTATATTATAAATACTCCTAAAAATACATATAAAATTAATTCTTCAGTAATATAACTTGCTTTTTCTTCATGTTGTTCTTCTAAAAGATGAAGAATATTATCTAGTTTTTTTAATAATTCCGAATTGCTATTTATATTTGATGACGTCCCTTGATATGGCGAATAAGTATTCTGATGAGATACTCCTTCATATGCATCATCAACGGTAGAATAATTTTGCTGGTTTACTGCTAAACCTTCTTTTATATTATTTGGTGTATTATTTGGTGTATTATTTGGTGTATTAACTTGTTTATCATATGAAGCGTTTGATTTAGTGTTTTGCGAACCATATTGTTTATTCATTAAATTAAATTTACCTAAATTTGATGTAACATTATCATCGTCATCATCATCATTATCTTCGCTATCATTATCATTATTGTAATTATCTGTATTATTTAAAGCATTAATTATCATATCTTTATTTATTTTATTTGAATTGCGATTTTTAGAAGTAGTATTTTTAGAAGATTTTGTTACTACTTTATTAATTTTATTATTTTTTTCGTTATTATTTCCATTTGTTTTATTATTATCATTATAATTATTATAATTATTATCATCACTATCATTATTTTCAAAATTTTCATATTTTACTTGTGCAGCAGTAAATGCTAAAGACATACTTATAAAAAAATGATATTTTATTATTTTAAATAACTACATAAAACTATATTTTAAGGTATATTACAATTTAAATAAATATTTTTGTTAGCTAAATACATTAGCTATTTATATTTTATAAAAAAATTTAATTAAAATATATTGTTATATATATAATGTTAATATTAAGTAAAAATTATAAAAAATACATAAAGTACTACAAAAATTTTAATAATAGTAAATTATTGGCTGGGTTATCAATGATAATATTAAATCTGTTTTCTAAACATATAGAGCTTAAATTAAGTAAAAATCAGGAAGAATATATCAAACATTCTATTGGACGAGAAATTTTGATATTTACAGTACTTTTTGTAGGTACACATGATATTATTATATCAATTTTGTTGACTGCTGCATTTATAATATTAGCAAATACGGTTTTTAATGAAAAAAGTAAGTTTTGTTTAATGCCTGATAAATATAGAAAATTAGAAAAAGAATTAGATACAAATAAAGACAATATTGTTTCTGAAAAAGAGATAGAAGATGCGCGGAAAATATTGCAACAAGCAAATATGCAAAATAATAAATTTATAAATAATAATTTGTAAATTTTATTTTGAATGTTTTATTTGTTAATATTATTTTTTTCAAAACAATATATAGTATGACAAATTATGTTGAATTAAATATAAAAATCCATTTAGAAGGAGATACTACTGGAATAATAGAAAAATATAATTATTCTCTACATACGAATCCTAGTTATAATTTAAAATATGATAAAATATATATACCATTTAAAACATTAATTACTGATGATTATAATAATTATAATGTATTTAAAAATTATATAAATAAAAAAAAAAAATCTATAAATAATAAAACTATAAATAATAAAACTATTAAAAATTATAATCCTGAAAAAGATGTAAGACAAATTTTTTTAACAACAGATGGATTAATGAAGTTTTTAAGTAATCGTCCTGAATATTTTAAAAGAAAATCATTAGAAAAACATAATTTAATTAATAACTTATTAACAAAGTTAGAAACAGAGTTAGAAACAGTGAAAATAAAATCAAAAGAAGAATCAAAAAAATACTATAAAACTATTGATCAGCTTGAAAAAAGAATTTATACTGAGAAAGAAAGTATAGAAAAAAACAATATAAATTTAATATTAAGTTTATATTTCAAAAAAAATACTAATTTTTATTTTAAAAATAAAAAATATATAATTAATAATTTTAATATTAAAGAAAAATCAAAAAATATTAATAATAATATAGAAATCAAATCTTATGATGATTTAATTAGTGATTTTACTGAAATGATGAAAAACGAAAAATATAAAAATAAATATCAACAACTAAAACAGAGGACAACACAGATAACGCAAGAAAAAATAAATAAATTAAAAGAATCAGCAAAATATGAAGCAATTTTGTTGATTAATTCTGAAAATATTAACAGCTATGGAAATTATATAGCTAGTAATTTAAATGAAAATGCAAAAATGCATAATGAATCAATTCAATATGAATACCAAGACGGAATTGGTATTAAATTCAAAAATGATCGGTCATTAAATAAGAATATAACAATTATATTAGATATTAGAGACGCAAAAACAAAATATATATCAAATATAAAATATAATTGTAAAACTAGAAAAAAACAAATAATAAAATTAATTGAAGATATTACTGGAAAAACTAGTAGTCTTATTGAGAAAAAAACTAAAAAATATAAACCATATAATATAAAAATAACAGATGATCTTGATAAATTATATTATATTGATGAATATAATAAATATAAATATAAAAATAATAAATATAAAAATAAAAATAATAATTATATAAATTATATAAATTATATAAAAAAATATAACTCTTATGGAAATAACTCTTATGGAAATAACCCTTATAACATAAATAATTTCGTCTAATATTTTAATGCAAGAGATAGAAAATTTTAAAATCTTATAATATATACTGGAAAAACTAGACGACTTAGAAATCATTTAGTAAAAAGAAAAGCTTCACGAAAAGCTTACAAGAAACAAAAGAGTCGTAGAGCTCGTAAATCAAAACTTACTATGCGTAAAGTTGGAAGAAAACAATTACGTAGAAGTAGAAGTAGAAGAGGGGGGGGAGAAAAGACTATTGAAAAATTAATTGAATAAATTAAGGAAATTGAAGATCTTAGTTTAATAGAGGAAAACCCTGATATAAACGAACAATTTGAAAGTACAAGTGTCGGTAATTTTAATATAAAAAATGAAGAATCAATTAGATTACAATATAAAATTAGTGCTGGAAACCTCGTTAACAGACTAAAAAATAGGATTCCAACTTTTGTGAATTTTATAATTGAAAATCATTCAAAATAAAAAAAAATAAATTTTTCACTATTTCATTGACATAATATCAGTAAGTATTAATAAACTATAATTTAATTGTTTTACGAAACTCAGATATAAGTTCTTCTGGAATTTCATTAAAATCAATTAATTTTTTATTTCTCTCATATCGTTCATATGAATTTTCTTTTTCAAGTTGTTTTTTAAATAATTCAGGGTTTTCATAATATTTTTCGGCTGTTTTTGGTCCACATTTTTTAAATATAGATGGGATATTATCACTCTTATCGCCCATTACAATTTTACAAAATAAATCTTTTTTTGGATCACCAGACCATTTTTTGCTATCCGTTAAATATTTATATTTCAAATTAATCAGCTTAATTTGTTCGGAAGCCAATTGTAAATAATCCATATCATTTGCTATAATAAATACAGTATAATCAGGATTTACTTTTAGTAAATCTTTTGTAAAAATAGCAATACAATCATCGCCTTCCAAATATTGATGACTTAATCGTAAAATTTTCAATTCATCAATAATATCAAATCCTAACTTAAAGAATGGACCACCAAGAAACCCATCATCATAAACACGATTTTCTTTGTATTTTTCACCATAATTATGTCTCCATATTTTTTGTCTAGAACAATCACTCGCTACAATAATTGTATAATTATTTGGTTCTGATTTTGATTTTGATTTAGATTTAGATTCTAAATTTAATTTTTTTGGAATTTCTTTTAGTTTATCAATAAATGTTTTTTTAAATTTTTCAACAAACTCTTCATTTTCAATTGGAATACCAAGTGGATCATCTTCTTTTGCTAATTTCCACCATCCAATTAACGCGTAATACCGATAGAATATAAAATAACTTAAATCAATTAAGATATAGTTTTTCATATTTTATTTATATCTTTTAAAAGTTTAATTGTTTTATTTTATTTAATCAATTTTTTTTAGTTTGTGATTTTGTTTTTGTTTTTGTTTTTGATTTTTTGGTTTTTGATTTTTTGGTTTTTCGATATTTTTTCCCACCATGTGAATGATCTTGTGGAAAAAATAATGGATTGTTAATATATCTAATATCTTAACTTCTATCTTCTAATTTTCCTTTACTTGGTGAATCCCCATAATCTAATTTATGATAAAGAATTTCTAATAATGATCTTGGTAAATTATTTAATAAAATTTTAATATCTTCAAATGGTTCGTTTGTATTATTTAAATTATGAATAATTGGAGATAAAATCTCTGTTAAAAATTCCTCTAATGTTTGGTTTGGATCAATATCATACCAATAATCATATAATTGTCTACGCATTTCATTTGTTGTCATTTTTGAACCTTTTCTTTTAATTCTGAATTTTTTTTTTACGAAACGCTCTTTGTAAATTTTCAGCTAAAGTTTCTTTTATTTCTGTTTTTGCTTAAAATAATAATGGTGACGGTAATTGATTTACTATTTCACGTTGTAATTTTCTTCTAGTTCTTGATTTTAATGATTCTCTTCGCACAGTTCGTCTAGGCATATATATATATATAATTTTTAAAATTTTTAAGACTATATAATTAGTCATTATGAATATTTCTTTGCTTAGGTAACAGAGTTGTCCTATTCTCTAAATTTTTAAAATATTCTATTATATAACATAACCCTGTACTCATACCAATATGCCATATTGAATGTCCAAATATTAAATATTTATTACAATTAGCTTCAATAATAACCCATAATAGTCCAGACCCACAGCATATTGTAATTCCCCTTAAGCCAACAGATAATTTATCAGATTTGAATTCTAAAGCTTTATAATATAATGGAATAATTGTAATTAATTCTATAGCAAACATTAATGCAAAATAATCTTGAAACCATATAAATACGTCTAATATTAATATAATAATATTAAATATTGTAAATACACCAGTATAATATATTGAATAATTTAAATTATATAAAATCTTACTAATACCAATCCAAACAGGTATAATCATTGTAAATTCATCTAATAATTTAAAAATATACCATCCGTGCCAATGATATAAAAATGAACCAATGCCATTCATAAAAATACACCAATATAGTATCGCTATACTATGAGATATTCTATATTTTGATGGTTTAAATAAATATGATAAACTAATATAACACATATATAATGCAGAAAATGAATTTAAATATTCTGGTTGATCAGGATATAGTTTACTTTCACACATATTTATAATTTTATAATTATAATCCATTTTGATATAATTATAAAATAATTTATATATTATTTTTTATATATTGTTTTTTATATATTGTTTTTTCTAGTTTTACTTCTTCTAGTTTTACTTCTTCTAGTTTTACTTCTTCTAGTTTTACT
>ERZ807291.7720-NODE-7720-length-12294-cov-27.428385_pt1 | contig 12294 bp, 15 predicted proteins | sample MGYA00521257_ERZ807291 | MGnify/ENA primary metagenome ERZ807291 (study PRJEB31413, sample SAMN03169783) | marine metagenome | biome: Marine; feature: Water; material: Subsurface seawater | place: North Sea | collected 2011-04-28 | depth 1 m m ...
CTGGTTTGGATTATGAACTCCAATGGCATAAACGCAATTATGAACATCAACCGGGTGGTATTTTCAGGTCAGACCAAGAATGGAAAATATTATTTGATTTATATAAAATGAAACTTATAAAACAATATATAATTCATCGCACGACTGATGGAGATCAAAACAAAATATATCGAACCTTGTATCTTTTGGAAAAATCATAAAATAATAACACAACGGTTCCCCCTTATTAATATAGTAAAACGCTAATTGCGAACAATAAATAATCATCCAATACAGTAGAAAAAATATAATTTTTGTACTGTCTACACGTCACCATTATCTACGAATAGCAATAACACGAACACAAATGGGATCTTCGTCTTTGTAAATGGCTAAACCATTTCTCTCAGTTTCATATAAAATCGAATAATGGAAAAACTCCAATGTACTTCTCAACTTTTCTAAATGAATGTAGTTTCTATAGTGATCCTTACCGTAATGTTCCATAATATCAGCCCCTTTTATACTACGAGCTTCAATGGCTACATAAGTACCCGGGTGAATCGATTTCAAAAATTCGATTTGTTCTTCATCATTGATACTATGCAAAGTAAACCGCGAATAGACTAAATCATAATTCTTTTTATCGGCGGTAATGAAATTTTCATTAGCAAAGGAAAAACGATGAACATTGTCTAAAGTAAATCCACAATTATCCATACCTACTACATTGTATCGTTTAGCCAATTCATAACTATCCCGTCCATTTCCACAACCCGCATCCAGTACATTCTCTACAGTAGTATAATTGCCAAAATAGTCAATGACGAATCGGCAAAAATCGGAACAAGTATTAATTTGCTTTGCGTTTTTACCGTAGAAAGAATTCCAATAAGTTTTATCCATGGATTTATATTTTGATCCTATTTAATATAATATTAAATTAAACCAATATGTTAAGGTATATAAATAGTATATTTACAGTATATATATAAGAATGGTCAGTTCAAATCATTACAGCCAAAAAGGACCTGGTTCTACAGTAAATAAAGCTACGTTAAATTATACATTATTGGTTGTAGCGAAAATACTCAATGAGTTAAATTTAACCAAATGGTTTATTGGATATGGTACATTGTTGGGTATTGTTCGTGGTGGTGAATGTATAGAAGGCGATGATGATGTGGATATTGTATGCAACAAAGAAGACTTTGATAAACTAAAACAAGGGCTCCAAGATGCCGGATTTACATTTTGTTATGATTTTTCAATTGGTGATTCTCGTAATATTATAAAAACAAATGAAACAGATCAGTATTGTTCAGTCGATTTCTACATGGCCACTGTAGATGAAGAGTCGGGTGATTACCACGATCAATGGGAACGTGTTATATGGTCAAATTGCTATGGAAAGAGTGATAAAAAAGAGTTGCTAACAAGACAATGGAGGGATACTGTATTATTACTACCTCACGATTACAAAAGCAATTTAGAAAATCGTTATGGTAGTGAATGGATGACACCGCAAAAATCAAAAGGCCCTGAGCCTCGTAAAACGAAAATATAAGTTTGTAGTTTATTTAAAGTTTCAACGTCGACTTTTTTAAGTTGTAGTATTTTTATAAAATGTTTCTAATGTTTTAATAAAACAAGGTTCAATATCGTTTATATTTCTATAAACTTCAACATTATCTAATTTATAAATTTTTTGTAAATCATAATCTATTATACAGTTTAGTTTGTATGCACGAGCATAATTTATACTAGAAGTCAGTTTGTTATTGTAATATTGTGGATGTGTTTCTTTGGAAATTAAAGGCAATATGCAATATGCATCTAAAAATTCTGTATGATAATCAATGAATTTTAAGTTATTTTTTAATACTATTTTATTTTCGTATTTTTTTAATTCTTTTGGTAAATTACCTCTTCCTATCATTTTAATAATAAAATCATATTTATAAGATTGGTCTAAAATTTTGGTTAATAAGTTAAGGTGTCTTCTTCCTTGGTTTAGATTTCCTTGTATTACATAAATAGGAATATTTGATGTTTTTTTTTCTTTTGAATAAGGTAATATATCAGCATATATAAAATTTGTTTTAGCTAATGGTGTTAGAAAGTATACATTTGGATTTGTTTTTAACCTATTTGTTATTTCATGTGATATATACCTTTTTTTTGAGTATTTGTTACTATCTAACTTATCAAAATCTCTATCATAAATTGTGCAATTTATATAATAATCATAATTTTTAATGTCTTCGAATTTTATTTTAGGATATTTATTTTTTATATATTCTTGAAAGCTATAATCATTAAATATATGTAAATATATATTCATTTCTTTGTTACTATCAATATTAAAAATTTCATGATATTTTACTATTACTGACTCAATTATTTCAAAATGAAAAGGAACATTATTCAAGATTAATAATTTTTGATTAGTGTTCATATATATTAAATTATATTAAATATAATAATATTATGTATAATATAATATTATGACAAATAATATAATAATAGGAAAAGGCACTATCATTAATGGTAATAAACATTTTGTCGCAAGTGAAGAATCCAAAATAATAATCGGTAAGTATTGTGCTATAGCAAACGGTTGTAAAATAATTACATTAAATCATGATTATAATTATCCAGCTATTCAAGGAACATTTTATAATACTTACTTTAACAAAAAACATCCAGGTGAAATAAAAACCCCACCTAATAAAGAACGAACAAAAGGTGATGTTATTATTGGTAATGATGTGTGGATAGGAGAAGATGTGTTTATTACCAGTGGGGTGTCAATAGGAGATGGTTGTTGTATAGGAGCCAAAAGTATAGTTACTAGAGATTTACCAGCTTATTCAATTTGTGTAGGTTCTCCTTGTAAAGCCGTTAAGAAACGATATAATGAAGATATAATAAAATTTTTATTAAAAATAAAATGGTGGGATTGGAGTGATAATAAAATTAAAGAAAATATGAATTTCTTTTATACAAATTTAAATGATATACATGACATAAGTAAAATAATTATCCAATAAAATAACTTACAATTAAAAATTATATCTATAATATTATATTATAGATATGAAAATTTGTATATTATATAATGTCCCTAATACTACTATAAAATATTCTAGATGGCACGATGGATTCACAAAAGCTATATCTATTTTGCAAAATACTTTTAATATTGATATGATAAACACATTTGATAATCCAAAAATAAATTTCAGTAATTATACATTAGTATTTTTTAAAGAAAGTTTTAACGGTAATATTTATTTGAAATATAAATCTCAACTGGTCAAAAATAATATATTGGGGTTATTTATTTCATCTAGTCACATTAAACCAGATAATACTACATTAAATATTTATGATATTTTATTCTATTTAGATGCTGCGAAAAAATTGTTAATCAATTATGATACAACATTTTTCAAACAAGACGCACTTTGTATATTAAAACAAATATAGAATAAGTAATATTTATTTATATGAAAAAAAATACTTAAATAATATATATAACATATATATATAAATATGAAAAAAATAAATCTAATTTACTTTAAAGATAGCTCAGTAAACGGGAACTTTGGTGATGAATTATCAAGGTATATAACTACAGAATTAATTAATAAAGATAAATATGAGTTAGTATTGAATCAAAATAACATACCATTAAATATTGTATGTATTGGTTCCTATATACATATGGCTAAGAATGATTCATTCATTTTTGGTTCAGGTGTTCGTACATCAAACAATATAGAGGGAGGACACAACTATACAAACTTGAATATTTGTTCGGTTAGGGGTCCATTAACAAGGGATTTCTTGATGAGTGTTAAAAATATATCTGTACCTGAAATATATGGAGATCCTGCATTATTACTTCCAAACTTTTATAAACCAGTTATAAATGACGAGTTAAAAGATAAAATTGGAATTGTTCCACATAAATCAAATTATAGTAACTATATAAATAATATAGATACAACAAAATATTATTTAATAAATCCTACAGATAAATGGCAAAATGTTATCAATTATATATGTTCTTGTAAAGCTATTATTAGTTCATCATTACACGGATTAGTATGTTCAGATGCTTATAATATACCAAATGTATGGTTAGACGAATTCAAATTACAAGAGGGTGACTTTAAATTTAAAGATTATTTTGCTTCGCAGGGAAGGGAATATGTAAAAATTAAAAATTTAAATGAATATGATAGTTCGTTATTATATAGAACAGGAAATACGATAGATTTGGATAAATTATTAAAAACATTTCCTTTTAATTAATCAACTTTAAAGAATATTTTATGGTAGTGGTCAAATAAATCCTACCAATATAGGCTTACTATATAAAATATATATAGTAATATCATTCTTAATTTTATTTAAACATTTAAAACGCCGACTTATTCTTTGTCTTTGGTGGATCTTTATACATTAAATTACTATTTAATAAAGTTGTTATAGTTTCGGTATATGATCTTTCATCGCGTCATCAACAGGTATAGGATCTAATCTTGCTAATTCCGGATCATCTTCTACTTTCATAAGACGTAAATGTGTTACAAAAAAGTCTTTTCCTTTTTCGCAATCAAGTATCTTAAACGTGTACGATAAATGTGGATATCGTAATTTGAGAGCATTTTTCAATGGAATCATATCATTGTCTGTTTTGTTCCAGGTAGAAATGATAAAAAGTAATTTTATTATTTGGGTCTTTTAAATAGTTCCTAAAATTATTAATTCGTGCTTCGTACCGACTCTTGAAATTTTTAAAATTATCGGAAATAAAATGGTTTTTACCTCCGGGCCATTTTTCTACTAAATACAGATTAGCGTGACCGGGGCTTTCGTGGTTGAATATAAAATTGTATTTTGTGTTTCTGATAAGGTTATACCTTAGTAAATTAGGAGGGTTGTTATCTGGGTATTCTATTGTCAAATATTTTTCGTCAAAGAAATACTTGAAATCATCTTCAATACACTGAACAATCCCTATGGACACGTATTATATCCATTATTTTTAGTTGTGCGTATTCCATTACTCACACCATATGACGCATTATCACAATTAAATCCCATAGATATGGCTAATGATTAACAGGTTCTAAAATATCATTCCCTTTTTTCTCACCATCGTAATTTCCCCATAAACCAATTGGAAGTTTCACATACTTGAATCTAAATTCCTTGGATTGTCTAATAGAATTCAAAAAGTTAAAATCACCACAATAGTTTGGTGTAAATTTAAATTTTTCAAATACACTATAATGGATACAAAAACATACCATATCAATATCACCCTCAAAAAATGTTTGCATATTGAAAGTACGCGCAGATGGAATTATTCTTTTAGACCAAAGTCTACATTGATAAATTAGTACTTCATCTTTTGAAGAATTTTTACATATATCGGCCAATTTTTCGATAAAAGTATTATCAATCATTTTACTATCATCGTCCATTATTATAACCCACCCGTCATTCACTTTCTTTCCTAATTCATTTAGATATAAATTATAAAATGCTTTTCCAGATTGGCGATCTGGTATTACATCGATCACATCGCTTTCATTAATCAAATATGAGCATTTTGGATTATCATTACTTTTAATGTGTCTGATGTTTTTATAAGTTTGTGCATTTATGCTATCTTTTAATTGTGAATAATACTTTTCACGATTACCAGTACGTGTTAATATATTAATAAGAACCATTACAATATTAATTATAAAAAAAATTCTATATATATTGTTTTTAATATTATATCATTCATCTACAGTATAAAACATTATACATTTTGTACTGTACAATTCTAATTATTGCCACCCACTGCCTTAAAACACAGCCTCTAACTCAAATACATTTGCGTCAATCTCTTTATTGGCCAATGCATAGGCGGAATTAGTACGTTCAAAGAAATTCACTTTGGTATCGACACTTATCAACTCCATAAAATCAAATGGATTGGCCGAATTGTAAATCTTAGAACATCCCAACTGAACGGCTAAACGATCACCGACAAATTCAATGTATTCTTTCATTAATTTGGCATTCATACCGATCAAACGGCATGGCAATGACTCGGTAATAAAATGTTTTTCGATCTCTACAGATTCTTTTATTATATAATGTACTTGATGTTCGGGTAATTTTTGTTGTAATTTACTGTAGACCAAAATAGCGAATTCGGTGTGCAAAGCCTCATCGCGCGAAATAAGTTCATTGGAAAAAGTCAAACCGGGCAATAACCCTCTTTTCTTGATCCAATAAATAGAAGCGAATGAACTACTGAAAAAGATTCCTTCTACGCAAGCAAAAGCAATAAGTCTCGTCGCGAAATTGCTTTCTTTGTCTTGCATCCATTTTTGGGCCCATTTGGCCTTTTCTCCTATACATGGGAAATTTTGAGTTGCTTGGAATAATTTAGTTCGTTGTTCGCTATCTTGTATAAAAGTATCAATTAAGATACTATACATTTCCGAATGAATGTTTTCCATGGCTATTTGAAATCCATAAAAAGCACGGGCTTCGGACAATTGTATATCAGTCATAAAACGTACGGCAAGATTCTCCAGTACAATGCCATCACTGGCTGCGAAAAATGCCAATACCATCGACAAAAAATGCTTCTCGTCACTGTTTAATTTAGCCCAGTCCATTAAATCCTTTGATAAATCAACCTCTTCTGCACGCCAGAAGCAGTCAACTTGCTTTTTGTACATCTTCCATATGGCATCATCCTGTATAGGAAACATGACATAGCGGTCTTCGGATTCATTCAATAAGGGATCGTCCCTATAATTGTCTTTTGACTCGGTAACAGTCTGTAGTTCGGAAAGTGAGTTATCGCTTGGAGTTTGCTGGACCATTTGCTAAATAATATAAAAGGGATATTTTTATATTTCTTCTTTTTTATTCTTTTTTCTTTTTTTGGTCTCTTTTTTACATTATGGGCCTTTCATAAAGCACATTGAGTTGGTTTGTATTTTAAAATATCCAAAACTTTCTTGGTTGTCGGAAAAGCTTCTTCTCCATATATGTCCTGTAATAATAACCATTCAAACATACCACCCAAATAGACATATACTGTAGAAACGCCTAGATTGCCAATCTGTTTCGCCTTTTCCATTACACGTTCATCCTGGTTATGTTTACCGTAGACAATAACGGGTTTGTCGGGTTCCACTACTGACTCTATCATAGAATTGATGATTTGCTCTTCTTGATGTGCCTGTACAGTATTACTGATCAAGCAGTCTTGTTCGTGTATGGGAAGGACATTAATTAAAATATATTGATGTGGTTTTTGAATGGCTTGTTGTACGTTTTCAAAATTGGCATATTTAGGACAATAGGTAAACAATCGGAACATTTATTATAGTTGATAATTATATAAGTAAAAAATTGAATACGTTTATTTGCCAATAAGGGTTTCTCTCAAATATATTATTGTACAGTTTAATTTTAATTCGATTTGAAACACACATCATTAATTAGCAGAATACAAAAAATGTTTATGAAGTCGACTCCTACTCAAAATACACCACAGATGTCAAATATGAATACTACCCAGCCGTCTATATTTGAAACCCTTGGATCTATTTTATTTGTAGCCGACCACAAAAGCCCAAATTGGGTTTCCATTCAATACGATAACACTATTCAAAGTAAACCTCCCACTAGTTTATTATCACCATTTTATACACGTCTTGGATCACCACCGATTCAAACCGTTTACAATACTCCTTATTATTTAGTTACCACTTTTACACGAAAATCAGGCGAAGTAACTCGTGTAATAGACCGTGAAAATATTGATCGTACAGTAAAAAAAGAAATCGAACGAATTATTGAATCGCCCAATATATTGTACCAAGACAGACATCTATTTTAAGAAAATAACCCTTATTCTCAATAACCTTCTATAAAAACAAAAAATTGAACAAAAGTATTCTAAAAATGAATTAGAGGTAATTTACTTCTTTTTTACAGATACTATAACAATCTAAAGCACGCATTAATTATACTCACCCACCCGCACATAAACATCAAATATGGATATCTTAAGTCAATCAAAGCTTACCGCAAGTGAATGGGAATCCATTGAGATACCTGTACAGGATAGTGAAATGAAAATCCTCACTATGATGCATGATGGATACGGAAAAGACAATGTCAACCGAATCACCAATCCAAATCTCAATATGATTCGCTTCACAAAGTTGTCGCCTTCGTCTGAAATCCACGCATTTTTATACGGAAAATACTTTTATCCTATTATAGAATCCAACTTACAAAAAATAAGATCTACATACAAGCCGTTCAATGAATACCAAATCAAAAATACCGTAGAAAAAGTAGCCAAAAAATTAAAAAAAGCCGATAAAATACGCATTGAAACATCGGATCAACTGATTCAAACGAATAACCATTCTATTTACGAATTCGATTGTATGCGTACATGTAATACTATTCTACAGTGTGCCATCGAAAAGAAATCCTTTGTTAAGCCCTTGTATGTACTTCTCCAATGGAGTAAAGCCGCGATTGATCACACCAATCCACACGTGACGAAATTTGTCGAAATGGTAATCGAATATGGACGCAAATACACTACTATTTCTACAGTTATTCAACAAGCAGATAGTATTGTAGAGAAAAATTCCGAATTGTATAAATACGAAAACTTGAGTCTCTATATGCACCAGCGCGAATTGTATACTCACTGTCTACAGTCTACTAAAAGACATTATTACGAAGACGAAGATGTAGACGAAACCGGACCGATTGATCATACCCCAAAACCCAAATTAATCTTGTACTGTGCTCCTACTGGTACGGGTAAAACCTTGTCACCTATAGGATTGACCAATGAATACAAGATCATTTTCGTATGCGTGGCCCGTCATGTTGGTCTGGCATTGGCCAAATCGGCTATTTCCCTTCATAAACGCGTGGGCTTTGCCTTTGGATGCGATAGTCCCAGTGATATTCGTCTACATTACTTTTCCGCGGCTGATTATACCAAAAATCGTAGAACCGGTGGAATCTGGAAAGTGAATCATAGTGATGGGTCGAAAGTAGAAATGATGATATGCGATGTTCATTCTTATTTGCATGCCATGCGATACATGATGGCCCATACCAAAGATCATTCTACCTTGTTGACTTATTGGGATGAACCGACGATGACTTTGGATTATGAAGACCATCCATTGCATAAAACCATACAGAAAAATTGGTCGGAAAACCAAATTTACAATATGGTATTGTCGTGCGCCACTTTGCCTAAAGAAGAAGAATTACAAGAATGTATAATGGATTTCCGGAATCAAGTGGAAGACTATTTTGACCGAATTCGATGCGAAAAAGAAGCCGAACAAGCCGCATTTGTAGCCGAGATCGAGGAGGACAATGCCGAAGGAGCATTGGAAGCCGAAGAATTGGGCGAACCGTATACACCGACCGAAATCGTATTTTGTCCCTATATTCCATTGAAAAAAGAGGATTACAAGACTTACTATGTACCGTACAAACGACCGGATATTACTGTAGATGTACGTACTATATCATCGTATGATTGCCGTAAATCCATTCCTATTTTGAATCAACAAGGGTACAGTTTTATGCCCCATATACATTGTTCTAACCACGAAGAGTTGAAACAATATTCGCATTACTGTAAAGACAACAAGACACTTCTACGGTATTTCGATTTGACGGAAATATTGCAATTCATCCACTGTGTTCACGATCGCGAGTATGTGGACAAAAACAGTCGGTATTACCGGGAAAACTATTTTGATTCGTTAGAAGATGTCACAATGAATAAACTGAAGTTGTATTATTTAGAGTTATTATCTGTACTGGACCAAGACCAATGGCAATCGTGTAAGACCTATTTGATGGTTCAACAAAAAAAGAAATACAACAAAGGAGGAAATGCGTTAAGCCGTATGAGTACAATGCCGATGTCAAATAACAATGCCGGTTCTACAATATCCCGTATGAACAGTGAAAGTCAAGTAGCCGAACTGAAGAAAAAGGCACAAATACAAGCATTGGATGGAGTCTTTTTGACGACTAAAGATGCCCATACATTGACCGATGGACCGTCGATCTATTTAGCCGATAATATTTTGAATATGGCGAACTTTTATGCTAAAGAAAGTAAAATACCAGATGCTATTTTACGACAACTTGTGGATAGCATTGTAAAGAATGAAAAACTAATGGAGAAAATCCAAGAAATGGAGAGAAAAGTAGAAGAACAAATTGCTAAAGATTCTGGACCATCATCATCGAATAATACAATCGGATCGAAAAAAGGGAAGAATTCATCATCGTCTGCGTACAAGGAAAAAGACGAAGACAAGAATGTTTCTCTACAGAATTTACGTGGTCAAATGGATAATCTACGTGACCAAATGCGATCAATCAGCCTCAATCCCAATTATATACCGAATACACGCGAACATCAAGAAAAATGGATACCTGGTAATAAATTGCAAACCAATGCGTTTAGTGGATCACTTAATGAAGATGATGTAAAGGCAATTGTAGAAATGGATATATCGATTCAGTACAAAGTCTTGGTATTAATGGGTGTTGGTGTATTAATACAGCAAGAAAGCAAAGCTTATGAAGAGATTGTGAAACGGTTGGCCAGTGATCAAAAACTATTCCTAATTCTTACATCCTCTGACTATATCTACGGTACCAACTATCAGTTTTGTCACGGGTTCATTGGAAAGGATTTGAAAAATATGACACCACAAAAGACAATTCAAGCAATGGGACGGGTTGGAAGAAATAAACATCAACAAGACTATACAATACGGTTCCGTGACGATTCAATGATACATGGGTTGTTTAAACCACCAGCATTCAATCGCGAAGCACACAATATGAACAAATTATTTTGTAGTACTGGTTGAATTAAATTCGTAAAAATTGAAACTAAGTCAAACAATCTTATATAGTCCAATAAATAAAAAACATTACTAAACATCAATCAATTAATACAATGTCCACTTCTACTACTATTAATAATAATAACACCGAGGTTTCAGAAAGCAATGTAGTTCCTACAGTAAATCAACCAATAGATACCGATGTCACCGATCCATCAACAACAGACTCGTCTACAGTCCCTAAAAACGGTAAGAAAAAGAAAGTACTATCGGAGAAAACAAAACTGTACATTAAAAATTTCATGGCCGAGAGATATAAAAAGAATCCAGTGTATCATAAAAAAAAGAGGGGAACAGACAATTACAAGAAGTTATACAATGTACCGAAAGAAGTGTGCGAAACGTTTGCTGAAGATTTACAGCACATAATAAGAATACACAATCTGATTACTGAACTAAATGACGGAAGTTTTGAAAAATACTTGATGATTAAGAATAATTTCAACGTAACAAAAAAAGAAGCATAAATAGTTTTAATTTTAAATCATTTAATTAAAGTATGAAAGACTGTTGTAAAAATTGAATGAAAATGAACACAGTTTTTTCTTCAGTAAGTAAAAAATTAGAGAATCATGTCTACTTTTAATCGCCGAACCAGCCGCTACTTTGACGAACTACACTATGTATCGCAAACCATTTCAGATACTACGGTATTCTGTAATGATAAAAAACAAATAGGAGAATTTGAATGTCCTATTTGTTATGAAACATTCAATTGTAATAAACAGGTAAAAACCAGTTGTAATCATAGTTACTGTGAAACGTGCTTAGTGAATATGATGAAATCCGCACAAACTGCTTTGAAAACAATAGACTGTGCAATGTGTCGGGGAAAATGTTCATTGTTGGAAACATATGATGACGATACATTTCAAACAATCAGCGACACATTGAATTATATCGAAAATTTGGAATTTTTAGAAATGGAAAATAACGTTGTATGGTCTCCTGATGGAAATTTAGAATTGGCTCCATCTGCTTTCGATGGTAATATACCTATACCAATTGAGACCGACGGATATTATAGTTATGATGAACTAAGCCATTACGAATATGAAAGTGATCAAGAAGATAATACATACTGGTAAAAAATAACAGGATACTATTTTTATTAAACTTTAATTAAAACCCTTTTTTCTCTCCATTTTACATTTTTGTAAAAGAGTATGATAACAAAATGCCTAAACATTCTAAAGATCCATTACCCAAATTCTCAAAATCCCAAAATCCCTAAATCCCTAAATCCCGATGTTTCTACCAACAACAATATTATTCTTCTACAGTATTTTTACGTGGATTTTTA
>ERZ807291.7724-NODE-7724-length-12287-cov-6.808780_pt1 | contig 12287 bp, 9 predicted proteins | sample MGYA00521257_ERZ807291 | MGnify/ENA primary metagenome ERZ807291 (study PRJEB31413, sample SAMN03169783) | marine metagenome | biome: Marine; feature: Water; material: Subsurface seawater | place: North Sea | collected 2011-04-28 | depth 1 m m ...
AGCGTATCTTCACCGTAGGGTTCTGTCCGCCTGTGCTGTTTAATACTCCCGTGAGCACAGCTTTACCCCGCTCCGGTTGGCTCGAACTCAATGCACCAAGTCCCGGCGGGACGATGGTCTGAGCTAGGGCGATATTACAGAATAAAGAAAAGAAAAGGAAACAGGTAAATGTTCTGTAAAAGTTTCTCATGATGGGCTGGTTTTTTGGCTTATTAGGAAATTATGGCGATTTTGTTAAAAAATAATTAAAATTTGTAATAAAACTTGTCTATATGTCATAAATTTTAGCTTTTTTTATATAATCATGATCATTAGTAAGTTAGGATATTAGTTACTTAGCACTCGAATAAAAAAAAATACGTAAAAAACTTACTTTATAAAAAAATTTGCATAGCAGTAATCAAAATATTGGATTTCATCCACTAACTTCGAGTTTTAGAGGATTGCCCGAAATATTAGTTTTATGGCTTTACGGGGTTCCCAAAAATATCAATTTCCCCAAAAAAAGTAGGGCCATGGACCTCGACTAGGAGATAGCGGAAATCGCCAATTTTCCCCTTCGAGGCAAAAATAGAGCAGGCTTGTTGAGCAGGGCGGTCAATGTCTTCACGGACATCAAAAAAGCGGTCGCTATTTACACGGGCTATTCTTTTCCAACCACTTTCAATAAGGGGTAGGTTTAAATCGGGAACCTCTTGATCCTGAAGCCCGTAGAGGGTGAAAACCTGTTTGGCTCGGTTTTTGTGTTTCTTAACCTTTTGATGTTGGTGCCAGGAATAGGAGTTTACCCGGTCGATTGCTATGTCTTTCCCTAAATCAATAAGCAAGTTGCCAAAGGTGCCACCTTTTTTTTCCAGAAAGACTGATTCTTTGGGGGAATCCGGTACGGTCTGCCCCTTCCCGTCCAATAGAGACATTGGATTTACCTCCCAACCAGGTAGCTTGCGGAGAGATCCCTTGGGGACCAAAACTTTAGCGATTCCATGAGAGGCATCCGCATAATCATCTTGGCTGGGAGGTGGAATGGAAGGAAAGATAAAGTCTTTTGATTCATTTCCGGGTTCAATTTTTGTCAGAACTTTATGTTTGCCTGGTTCCACAAATATGGCTTCACCTGCCTCAATCAGGTGGCGGACATGGTCTTCTTCAATGATCAAATTCACTTTTCCTTGAGTAACATTCAGGTGGCTCAACCCGTCTGGTGCCACGGTTGCCGTGAAGGAGGTTCCTAAATCCACAAAAGTTGAACTCGGAGTAGTGATCGAAAAACCATGTGACTCAAGGGTTTCCGCCACAACTTGAGCTCTTCCCAGGGAAAGAAAGACGGAATTTACGGAACTGATCTCTACAATGGATGGCCCCTCTAATGATATGATGGCACCGTTGCTAAAGAGAACATTAGCCTTTCCTGAAGAAAGCTCAATACGGTCACTCACAAAAAGAGAACTTCCTTGAGCGACAGTTTCATGGCGGTTCATCCATCGGCAGTTTTCTAGTTTTTCAAAATAGGCAATAGCTTGTTTTGAAGACTCTGGGAGAGCGGGAGTTGCAGATTTGAAGTCGAGGGCAAACAGAAAGACGATGATGGCGGCAACGGAGGACCAGATGGACCAGGAAGGAAAGCGGAAAGTTTTACCTGTTTGCTTCTCGGGAATATTACTAGCGTAAGGTAATGCCGCATCTACTCTTGCATAACTAAGGAAATCTTTCCTGAGTTGATGATCCTTTCTCATCTTTTGCTCCAATAAATTAACTTCCTCAGCGGTTGCCTGAGAATCTAAGTAGAGCCTGACCAGTTCCAGGTCTTCGTTGGATGATTTCATATAAAACTCTCCTGTTTTTTTAAATCATTCTCAATACAGTCTGCCAGTGCCATACGAATACGATGCAATGCTTTGTATAAGGACATAGGGGTACGATCGGCTCTTTTTGCGATCTGGTCAATTTTCGTGCCTGTGTAATATGCTTCTTTTATCAGAGATCGATTTTTTTCGGTTAGCTTGCGGATACATTTTTCCAAGGCCTTTTCTTCCAAGTCGAAGAGCTCTGGGTCACTTTCCGTATCTTTTGCCAATTGAAGGACAAGTTCCTCACTAAAAACATGACGGTCCCGAGCCTGATCCCGGCGGTAAGCCAGAGCCTCAAAGCGGGCAACTCCAAAAGCCCAGCGTCTGAAGTTTTCAGGGGAATCCAACTGATCAAACTTTCGCCAAAGCACCGCCGCTGTACCCTGCATGACTTCTTTGGCATCTTCTAAACTTGGCACAAGAGAGCGAACGAATCCTCTCAATGAGCTTTCTGTTTTCACATAGAGCTGCAGAAATTGGTCATGCTTATCCTGTTCATCTGGTCTCATCTACTCAGGTATACTCCACCAGAGGCATACTTTTGCCAAAAAAACTTGCTTGCTACTCCCAGCCTTTCATAAAAGCCACAATGTCAGCCACATCTTGGGAGCTTAAGGCTAACTGCTCTGCTGAGAGCATGAGGGAGCGTTTCATTCTTTTCGAGCTTTTAACTTTTGATTTTGGAACCATTTGAGACATTCCGCCCTGGGTGAGAACGATGGATGGATCGCCGTGGGATTCGGTGATTCCATGAATGATGCCTCCGTCTTTTAAGATATATTCTGTTCCCTGAAAGCCATGGGCAATGCCTTGGGATGGGTTAACAATAGCATGGATAATCGCAGTTGTGGATTGCTTGGCAGCCCAGCCTTCCAGACGGGGGCCATAGTTGGCACCCATTCCATTGACTTCGTGGCACATGGTGCAGCGCATGATGGTTGTCTTTCCCTTGTGAGGGTCCCCCGTAAGCTTGGCAATATCTTCAACTTTCAGCTTTGTTTTTTGGGTTGGCTCAGGCGTGCTAATGGAAATAAGTGGAGCCGTATCCGGGTCATAAATCCCCGATTCTTTAAGCCTGGCTTGGAGATCATATTGATTCCATGCAGTAAGGCTCCGTTTGAGGATCCACTGGGTAACCGTCTGCTTGATTAAATCCTCTTTCTGACTTTTCCCTAAATCAAAGAGGGCATCGGGGGCAAGTGGGTGGTTGATAAAAGCGATCGATTCAATGGCAAACAACCGGTCTTTCATGCCAAGAGCCTTATTCTTTACTCTGGATATTAAATCTGGCAGGGCTTCTTTTACCCCTAAGCGCCAGGTAATGCGGGTAAATGCCTGATCCCAGGTTGATGGGTTTTGCATCCCAAGGCTGGCTCGGAGGTGTATCCAGGTAGCAGCTTCTTTACCAGCTGCCCCTAATCCGATGGATTCGACATAGTTTTTGTCCTTCCCGTCATATCTTTTCGCTACTTCAAGTAGCACTGGGCTTGCTTTTACCTCGGGGTAAGCCCTCATGGATAAGGCCACATCTCTGCGGACCCCGGGGGCCGAATCTTTGGCCATTTGTATGGCGTAAGGGAATAATTTTTGCCCAGATCTGCGAAGGCTCCGGTAGGCCACAAGGCGATGGGTTGAGTCGGCTGAATCCAGAAGCTGGTAGGTCTCCTTGATTCCTTTTGGCCCAAGATAGGGAAGTAACCAAATGGCACGGGCGCCCACATAGGGGTTGGGGTGCCTCAGGAGTTCTGACACGGCATTAAAGGCTGAAGCCCCTTCTTGTTGTAATGCCTGGAACCCTAAGAACCGAACATTGGGATTAGGGCTAGAAAGCGCTTTGATTTGGCCTTTTTGTGAGCTGAGGTCTAGGGTTGGTACTTGGCTCACAAAGCTTTTTGGGGCAATCCGGTAAATAGCTCCCGATGAGGATTCATCCCTTGTGGCATGCCCCCCGGAGCCAGGGTCGTACCAATCCGCGACATAGACGGCGCCATCCGGTCCGATGGAGATATCAGAAGGTCTAAAATGTACCCGTTCATCCCGGTCTTCTTCGCTAAGCGAGGAGGAATTGGAGCGGGTGGTTAAGAAAGAAAAGCGGGCCATGCTGTATGTGGCTCCCTGGGGACGGGGTTTGTATCCATAGACCGTATTACGTGAAGCTTCGCAGGAAAGGTAGGAGCCAATCCATTTATCTCCCAAGGCACCATTTTCATAAAAAGTTACACCGGTGGGTCCACCTGCTCCATAAACATCCCCAGCATCAAATGTACCCGGGTCATCCTGCCTCCAGTGAGCCCGTGGAATTGCCTGCCCCGGGCGCTTGTCTGCCTGCCACTTATGCTGACCGTCCAAGGAGTAGTACCCTGCAGAGCCAAATTCCAGGACATAAGAATTTCGGCAACTTGAGTAATCATCGTTATCGCTTTGGTACATATCACCCAGGGAATTTACCACCTGTTCGTAGCTATTGCGGTAGCCATGCCCGATAATCTCAGCATGGGTACCATCAGGGTTCATCCTGACGCTGAAGCCTGAACTCCATATGTGGCCGTCATCACTTTTCGCCCCTTTAAGTTCATGCGTAGGGGTGTAAAAATATTTTTCACTGGCCCCACCCCGATAATTGGTATTCATCCGGAAAGTCATACCTGAGTTGTCGGTAAAGATTGCCCCGCAATTCCCGCTGTTGAAATACCACTTTCCATCCGGTCCGGATGTAAGCGAATGAAGGGAGTGGTCGTGTTGGCGGCCATTAAAACCGGTTAGCAAAACCTCGCGCCTGTCAATCTTGGGGTCAAATTTCAGGTCGCGGTTTACATCCGTGTAAATAACAATGTCGGGAGGCTGTGAAATAATGATTTGGTTGTCAAACACTGCAATACCCAACGGAGATTCTAAGAATGGATCCTGATGAAATATTTTGGAATGGTCTGCCTGCCCATCTTTATCCTTGTCGATGAGTACCATAATCCGATCACCTGCATTTCGGCGAATCCCCAGTTTTTCGCGATAATTTACGCCTTCGGTTACCCAAATTCTCCCTTGGGGATCAATCGACATATTGGTCGGGTTGTAAAACAAAGGGCTTTTGGCCCACAAGGTTACTTCAAGATCTGGGTCCAGTGAAAATTTATCCACCCTTACATGATTGACCCCGCTTTGGGGCGGCCAATCCATGACCGACTTTTTTGGGGCAGCTGTAAGAACAACTCCCAGTGAAAAGATAGTAGAAATTCCGAGTTTGCAGGAGAGCTTCATCTGGCAAGAGTAAAGGTTATTTCTTTTTAGGTTTTTTAGGCATACGGGGTGGCATTCTACCGTCGGGGCCAAGCACGGGCTTCTTCCCAGGTTCCTGGGTCAATAATTCATTTGTGGGCAATTCAATTTCCTCGGGAAAGTCGGGCCGGTTTAAATTCTCGTTGAGCATGGCTTTGGTTACCGGTTTGGAGGGGACTCCATCCTGAGGCACATCTACCTTGGCAACCCAGGCAATGGTGTTCAGAATTAATTTCCGATAACTATCAATTGCCCAGTTGCGATGGTAGTGACCGCCGACAAAACCAGCCCCTCTGGCTCTTTTGGCAGGATCAGAGCACCAAAGTAAGGCTTGGGGTGTTCCCAGTTGATCGGCTGCCTGTTTATTCCAGAATTTTGAACTACCATAACGTATCATATTTTTTTCGGTGGGTATGGCAGTGGCCAAGGGGTAGCAATGTTTGCAGTTTTCAGGGAAATTAAGATTCCAGTAAAACTCGTCATAGGCAGTTAATTCTTTGACTCCGCGGCCAACTGGATGGTTCTTTCTTGGCGAGATTTCAGCGACCCATGAGGGATTTACGGAAAAATCATCATCGTAATAACCCCCAATCCATGAGTGGTAGTATTTTTCCGCCACTTCTTTACTCGGATGGACGCCATAGTGCATAAACATAATGCCCATTCCTTTTTTGATTTTTTGATCGAGGAAGGCATACTTTTCACCAAATTCTCCTCCGCCATCCGCATAGATGATGCAGGCATCTATGTCATTGAAGATGGACTCATTCTCCGGCCAGCCATACCAATGAACCTTGGCGTGAATGGGGAGGCCACTTTCATTCAATGCATTAGCCAATAAAATAGAGCCGGCTTTGTATTCGTGAAACCCATGGCGGTGCTTGGTGTCACCAGCAAGAAAGAGAATGTTTTTCTTTTCCTGTTCTGCGTGGTGTTTTGCGGACAGAGAGGCCGTATGCTGGCAAATAATCAGCAGGAATAATCCGGATATCTTGGTAAGCAAGAGTAGAGGACATAGGCAGGTTTTCATCCCGCCAATTTCATGAAAATTACCTTTGGAGGCAACCCTAAGATGCAGAATAAAGTTTATTAAATCGGGGAACCCACCTGGGAAGAAAATGTGTTTCGGAACAAAGGCAAGTTTATGTCGTAGGGAAAATCTTCAATAATCCAGAGGTTTCGAAAGGATACCCCGGTACCTTTGTGGTCTTGGATCATAAGGGGTCTTTTCCCATGTTTTTTGTAAGGGCCTCCGACCTCGCCGTATACCCAGACATCATCGTGAATCAGAACGCCGTTATGGAATGCTGTGACCCGAAGGGGTTCTTTGAGCTTTCCGTCCGACCGGAAAATGGGGGCTTTCATAAGAATATCGTAGGATTGCCATTCCCCTGGTTTACGGGAAGCGTTTACCAAAGGAGGGTGTTGGCCATAGATGGCCCCGCATGTACCATCGGCAAAGGTGGGGTTTTGAAAACTGTTAACCACCTGCATTTCGTAAGCTGACATAAGTAAAATTCCTGAATTTCCATATAACTGGCCTTTCCATTCCGGCTTATCGGAAGGGTCGAAGCGAAACTCAAGGTGGATACGCCCATCCCCGTAAGCCTTGACCGTTGTATTATTACCTTTCCCTCGGGGCATCGCTTCTTCCTCGTTAAATTTCCAGTTGGGGTTGGTCCACTGGGATGCATTTAACAGTGTGGCCCTTTGCGGGGGGGGGAGGGTGCATTTTTCAATAGAGAGAGGTGGGACGACAGGGGGCAGGGGGCGATTTTTATCATTACGGTTCCAGCTTGATCCCGCCAGCTTCCAACCCACATCACGCCCTGCTCGTGGCGTGCGGGCAGGCTGTATTTTGTTGAGGGTGTAATAAATTGTATCAAAATCCAAAGGTTTGGCCTTTGTGTTTAGCTGAGCAGGGAAATGAATGGCATAAATACGATTAGTTTCAAGAGGGACATCAAAGGTGACGGTCATCCGGTCCTTGGATAGCCCGTAGTTTTGTACCGCCATGTTTCGCTCATCCACACGGGGGGAGCCATAAGTACTGTAATAGTGGTATTTCCATGAGCTAACGACGGGAGTTATTTTTTTGCCTATTCTTTCGGTGAATTTTACCGAGAATCCAGTCTTATTCAGGCTTGCGGAATGGATGGCAAAGGGAATGGTTTTTCCGTCCCACTCTGCATATTGAATCGAAGTCCTCTTGCCACCCTTGCTAAACCAACCTCTTCCGACTTGGGCAGACCAGAGGCGGCCCTGAGGATCGAAAGACATTTTAACTGGACCACTTTCCAGCCCCCGAAGGAAATCGACACACCAGCCCTGGTATTCTCCATCCACTTTTTCCACCCCGCACCGGAAGTAATTGGACTGCCTTTGGTCTCCCACAAAGATCTGGTTTTGAAAGGGACCAAATTTGCCCCCGGTTGTGTCCCATATCGGGCTTCCAGGTGAGTTGGCAATGGTTTCACGGACTAACCAGACTGCGGGAGGTGTGCGCATTTTTTCAAAATCCTTGGCGGTCATAGACTGGACTTTCTCTTTGGTGAAATCAGGCCTTGCAGGCAGGGAGGCCGGGTGACCATAGAAATTGCCTTCCCGTACATGATAGAGGGCACAGTCCGCCACCCAGTCGCCTTGATTATCTGTGATAAAGAGTTCATCCTCGGGGCTCATCCCAATACCACAGGGGGAGCGAAATCCACTGGCAAGCGGTTGGAAGTGACCTCTGCGGTCGGACCGGTAAACCCATCCACGCCAGGGTGCATTGTAAGACATATTACCCCCGCCCACACCCTGGGGCTTGTTGTCAGGGACAATAAATTCCCCCCGGGCTCCCAGGTTTAAGGAGGCATACTTGCGGCCAAGAGAGTCAACCACGGGGCCAAAGTGGTACTCGTGGTATTCTCCGGAGATGCCAAAGGCATCGGTTACACACTCATAGCGGTCACAAATTCCGTCTTTATTGATGTCGAGTAAGCGGGTAAGTTCCGGCTTTTGTGCCACATAGTAGGCATCTTCTTTGGCATCGTAATAAATCCCGTTGGGTTCCATTAGGTTTTCCGCAAATTTACTCCATGAGGTTCCTTTTCTTTCCCACACCTCTCCCTCCCATGTACAAACTGCAAGGGTGCCATCAGGTTTGTGGCAGAGCCCTAAGACAGAAACTGATCCACGGGGAAGAGGGACAGTTTCAATTTTGTACCCATCGGGAATTTTAGCCTCCAGCAGAAGGTGAGGGAGGCAACAGAGTAAAAGAAGGTATTGTTTAATCATGATCTTAAGGGATCGCTAACTTAATATGATATTTTGTAAGAATTTACACCTTTGGGACTAACCGTGAAACTTTGAGGAGTTCCATCAACCAAGGTGGCAATCGTAACGGAATCACCCGGGGTCTCATAATGAAGGAGACTGAAGTTTTTTCCTTCGAGAATAGTTTTTTGCATGCCCGGCAATTCTTTCCCCTTGATTTCAGACTGCATCTGACTCCGGCTGTCCAGGGAAGGGGTTTGGTCGACTAACGATGCCTCCCATCCCTTGAGTATTTTTCCGCTTTCTGCGTCGTATGCAAGCATGACCTCATTGGGCAATAGCAGGAGCAGGGTTCGGGGCGGGAGACCATCGATCCACTTGCGCACCACTTTTGCCTGAGAGCCTGGGCGAATAATTTTGGGGGCATTTCCTTCCAGGCTCCGACCTGTGAGCATCCAATGTCCGCCCTTAATATTTTGTAAACGGGCCCTAAATTTCATGGCATGCGAAGTTTTTTCCTCGTGAAGAATTTCCAAATCATGGACCCCGGCATCCAGGAAAAAGTCTTTGTTGAAGTGGGTCGACTTTTTGGCCTCGTCGTTGGTGTAATGTACTTCTTCTCCATTCACCCAAACTGAAGTTCTCCCACCCCCGCCAATACCCATCCTGTATGTGCCGGGAGATTTAATGTAGAGTTTGGATTGCCCGCGAAGGATGCCGTCAAACATTCTTCCTACATAAAAAAAGTTTTCCGGTAAAAGAGCCTGCCCGGTTGATTCTACAGAATCAAAAAGGTCGGGGTGAAGCCTTTTCCCTTTAAAATAATTCCGGGGATACAGGGATCTGAGCGATTGACGGTTTCCCTCCTGTTTTTCAAGGACGAAGTCACGAAGTGCCACAAGGTCATGTTCCGAGAAAGCTAAATTGTAGGCAATCATCTCGGTTCCAGTTATACCCTTGCTTATGGATTGAAGAATGGCTTCGGGGCTGTCTCCGTGCTTCCAATAGGCATCTATGAGGCTTGGGCCAATGCCCCCATCCAGTTGAGGCCCATGGCAATTGAAACACACTTGGTTGTAGAGCTGTTGTCCGCGTTCAATGCTGCCCAAAGTGACCTGAACGGAGCAAAGAAGAAAAAGAAGCTGTTTAAATCTTGTTGATATCATCAATGAAAATATTGTTTGAGACCTATACGGTTTTTGCCCAGATTAGAGCCTAACACTAGAGCCTGACATGAAAAGTAAAATGATTGTACCCCATGTCACTCCAAAACTTTTACCATTTGCCAAATTATTTCAGGAAAAGTTTAGATAAGAGTGGACTAAGGTGAGAAAAAAAAGAGAGGATTCATAGATGAATCGCCGAAAATTTTTAGCCACAACTTCCTGCTCGTTAGGATTTAGCCCCTTACTTTCTGCCAAGCCTGTCTCTTTAAGGGGGCGTATAAAAAAAGCAGTCAAATTTGGCACCCAGCCCGATCGGGAAAAGATGAGGAAACTCAAAGATCTTGGCTTTGACGGAATTGAAGGTTCAGGGCCCGGGATGCAAGTGGATACGATGAAAAAGGCTTGTGCTGAACTGGGCTTGGCGATACACGGGCTTGTTTACAGCAAGCATTGGCATACGAGGCTGTCAGACCCCAAGCCTGAAATCCGAGAAAAAAGCCGGATGGGGCTTGCCCAAACCATGAAAGAAGCCAAAGCGGTTGGCGGAAGCTCGGTATTGTTGGTTCCCGGGAAAGTGAATGGGGGGAACGAGACGCACCAACAGGTATGGGATCGCTCGATTGAGCAAATTCAAAAGCTTCTTCCCTTGGCCAAGGAATTGGAGATACACATATTGATTGAAACCGTATGGAATGGGTTTTGTTACAAACCCGAACAGTTTAGAGACTATATTGATGCAATTGATAGCCCTTGGGTGAAGGCATACTACGACATTGGAAATATGCAAAAATATGGCCCCAGCCATAAATGGATTCGGGTCTTGGGTAACAGAACACTCAAACTTGATGTGAAGGATTGGGGCTCCAAAAATGGATTTTGTCCGTTGGGGCAGGGGGATGTGGACTGGAAAAAAGTCAGGCAGGAGTTGGAGCAGGTAAACTTTACAGGGTGGGCCACCCGGGAGGGTAATGATGGTGGTGCGGACAAAACGGCCCGCTTGATGAATGAATTGCTCGCTCTTTGAACCTAACAGCCAAAGGCTGAAATTCTGATTGTAAGCCTTAGAAAGGAGCTACTTCCACAACAAGCCCATCGAGTTCTTCGGTCATCTCCACCTGACAACTTAGGCGGCTTCGCTCGTCGGTGTCACTTTCAAGGTCAATAAGGTCTTGTTCCGCTTCGGTGGCCCGCCCGGTTTTGTCGAGCCATTCGGGCTTTACTCGAATGTGGCAGGTTGCACAGGAACAGCACCCACTGCATGCTCCTTCGATACCATCGACATCGTGCTCGCGGGCAATCTCCATTAGATTGCCAATCGCGTCTTCGACAACAACTTCTTCTCCACCGGGTGTAATGTAAGTAACTTTAGCCATGGAAGTTTTAATAAGAGGATTTGAGTAAAAGACAATCCATTAAGGAGAGTAAGGCTGGTATGAGAAACCGATTTGATTGAGCATATCCATGAGGTGCTGACCGTAACGAACATAAATATCGAATGGGTCTTCATCCGTTTGGTTATGGGAGTCAGCGTCATGAAATACTGCAGCTAAGTGAGGCTCAATGGAGATGCCACCGTCATATCCGGTATTCTTGAGATCCACTAAAATTTCCTTCACACAGCCATGGCCTTTGCCGGGATAAACATAGACCTCCTCGTTGTTACTTTCTGTGCTGGGGTTAAGGCAGTCCTTGATGTGTATATACTCGATGAATTCTCTTACATTTTGATAAAATTCCAACGGGTCTTGCCAAGGTTCATCTTTCTTGGATCGATCGCGGTTGAACGCTGGGTTTGCGGTATCAAAGACTAATTTCATACCGGGTACAGCTTCCAATAACTCCATGGTATGTTGCCAGCTCATGCCCCCATAGTTCATGCAGTTCTCATGAAGTGCCGTGATCCCCGCCGAAGAAAAAGAATCGACAATAATACGGAGCCTACGGATACGTTCCTCCAGCAGCTGATCCTGCTGGTCCAAAACCTTGTAGCTCATAATGCGGACATATTTGGCCCCCAATCTTTGCATGCGGGGTATGGCTCTTTCGATTTCCTGCTCAGTGATTGCAAAATCATCCCTTACATCCTTGCCCCAGTTCCCAATGGCTGAACCAAAGGCATTGATGAAAATACCCGAGCCGTCTAAGTCTTGAAATACCTCTTCAAATTCCTCGTCACCTATATCGTGAATATTCTGGCCGTTCACAAAACGAGATTCAATGGCGGTCCAACCCAGTTCCTTTGTCGCTCTTATTTGGCCTTTTATATCTTTGGCGGCTTCATCTGCAATACCTGTTAAATACATATGGAGTTGATTTTAAAGGGTTACCTTGATCCCATTGTTCTGAATCGACTTGTAAATGGCACAGATTACCTCTACAGCCTGTTTGCCTTCCTCGCCGTCGATGGCCGGTTTTTCTCCACGCCGAAGGGCGTCGATCGCATTTTCAAAATTACGTTGATGCCAAATGAAATCAATCGCCTTGGGGTCAGCTGCACCAGCCCCCGAAGAGTTTTCATAGATACCATGCTGGCCAAGGATGGCTTCATCCTCTTTTTGCGGATGCTTTAAGTCCCAAATACTAAATTTATCATCGACCATCATGATAGACCCCTGATCTCCGCAGATATGAATCGATGCGGGTAAACCACTGTTCGAATAGCAGGCTGTGGATGCCTGAATTACTCCTCGTGCTCCGGACTTAAACTCAACAAGGGCCACGGCAACATCCTCAACTTCAA
>ERZ807291.7730-NODE-7730-length-12282-cov-5.741310_pt1 | contig 12282 bp, 11 predicted proteins | sample MGYA00521257_ERZ807291 | MGnify/ENA primary metagenome ERZ807291 (study PRJEB31413, sample SAMN03169783) | marine metagenome | biome: Marine; feature: Water; material: Subsurface seawater | place: North Sea | collected 2011-04-28 | depth 1 m m ...
TCAGTCACAGTGACCCCGGTCGCGGCGTTGACACCTCCGGCGGAAGAAACACCCAACACATTACCATACAGTGCCGTGTTTTTGGTGATGCTGTTGGCTGATCCTAGTAAAGTTGATGCATCATATGTGAAGCTCACTCGACCATCACTCGCCACAGTCAGTAATGAACCGGCATTGAATTTTGCAGTCACTGGAGTGATACCCAGCAATGTTTTCAATGTCATACCTTCACCGGTGAAATTTCCAACTGAGTTGGACACTAGCAGACCGTAACTCACTAGATCACCACCGGTGCGCAACACTGTGGGGTAGGTGCTAGGTCCAGCTTGTATACCATTGGGTGTTTGAATTCGATCCATTGATATGTTTGTGACTGTGGCATAATTCATCACCGCGGTTCCAGCTATGGTCATTGTGTTTCCGGACAGTGAGTTTGTTTTGACCGTCACACCAGGTCGACCAATGGTCAACTCTGTAGAGACATCTTCAACATCTCTTGCTTGTTGTAGTATGAATCTTTGAAGCTCTCTGGTCGTAACCGCCATCGATGACTTGATAGCAGCGTTGCTCCTGTCAGTCACAGCGATTGGTAGGTAATCAGCTGAAGTCATGGTAGTTTCTGTACCTCCAGCGACAGGGTTGTACACTATTTTAGGTAGTTCTGAAATTTTTATTCGCTTGTTCGCCATGATCTATCAAGTATTTATTACAAGTTTATGTTTAATCACTAGTTTCCACTAGTTCATTTGTCCATGAAATATGTTTGACGTTTGTCCCGGCCGGTACGACTGTGTTGATGACATCATTTAATTTGTTTGTTATGTATTGTTGCACTTCTGCGGATTGTATTTTTGAATTTTTTATCACCAGATTGAATGTATTGGATTTTCTAGGTGGTATCGAGTGGTTGAACACTTTATCAACAGTGTCTATGTAATTTCTAGAACCACTAGGTATGTCCCAGGACATGGTACCCACCGGGGTTCTCTTGCGTAATATGTTCAATTGATGATGATAATCAACACATTTGTTGTATATATTCAAATCTCTTATAATTACATCTTTTGTGTTGTATGTGAGCTGATTGTTCAACTTGTTGTTGAGTATGGTGTCTTGTAAAAATGGAGATGTACCAACTAATATATTTTTATTTAATAATGTTATGAACCGGTATTTATGTGGTGGGAAATTATACACATGTACGTTTTCGTCTAACTTACCATTGACCCACAACTCCACTCGACCAGTTTGGTTGTTTATATTCAATGTTATGTGAATGAAATCTGTGTATGGTTGATCATCAGATTTCATGTTGTCAAGGTCTATTTTGAGTTTAACCACCTCCGGGGATGCAGCTTTGAACAATGGTTGTAGGAACAGTTTCAAATTGAAGTTGTGTTTAGGGTATTGACTATAGTTCTGTAAACTATATTCATAATGATTTTGAAGTTGAGGTTTGTCATTAGCATCATCAATGACAAAATCAGTCAATTGTCTGACAGTGATTTGCTTGCCAGTGGTTATATCAAATATGTTACCGTACATCTCATCTTTGACTTCGGTAACAATGAAATCAAACCCTTCTGTTATTGATTGGTAATCCCCATCTGTAACTTTACCAGCAACATCAGTTGAGGAGATGTTGTGTCTATTTTCAATTTGAACACCGAATCTATTGTTACCATCTACAAACGGGTATATAACTTCAGTTGAGTCAATTGCAGCGTCATACACGATTGTGTCTGGTCGAGTGTTTCTGTAATCATTCACCTCTCCCGGTGACACGGTCAGTTGTTCACCAGTTTCCAACAATATATCCAATGTGGATACATCACCAGCGACATTGTAATTGACTTGTTCGATTGTAGCGTTATCCAACCCGTAGCGTACCTTTTCTCCAACCTCCAGCACTGTGTCAAGCCATGGAGATGCCTTTCTAAAGTCGTCTCCGGACGGGTCATTTGTAGGGTGAGGTGTGGGTCCTATCTGCAATTGTATTTCCTCTTCACCAATTGTTTTGCTGAGAATCACAGCTTGTTCTTCCACATCACCAATGTCATTGTAATCCCGGTTTATCACCATCGATAGTATGAGCTGCTCGTCTATTTGTTGAGATGATAACAATTTTCGTGAAGAGTCAAACTTGGATACATAGTTGGTGTTATGACACACCCATATTGAATCATTACTATCCACTGCATAATCAATTATCTCCAGCAGTATACCAGGCTCGGCTAGGCCATTGTCTGTTATTTTACCCGGGAGTAATTTCATGGATTTTGTGTCATAACCATATATCGCATCATGCTTCTGCTGCGAACCGGTGGTTGTACTAGTTTCACCAGTGACTAAGAACCATAGGATACGTTTCCCGGCCTTGAGCTGGTCACCGTACCCTAAGTACAATGTTCTAGTTTCATGAAATGGTGCTGGGTCATCTTTGATGAAAATCTTGTTCGGAGGGGCGGAGGTGTCTATATGAATACCATATGATTGATCTTTAGAGATTGAATAGTTGGAAAATTCTATTGGTGGTTCTATAGTGACTATACATTGACTATCGAACCGTTTGAATGACTTGTTAACCATATCAAACACATCAACATAGCTAGTGCTATTAACATGTGTCAATATGTAGATACATCTATCATCATATGTAACATCAACAATTTCACTACCGGAGATTTGACTATAATAATCACTCCACGAGGTGTATGATGATGTAACAACCCCATCATGTGTGAGTTGTAATATCAATCCGTTGGACATAATGCAAAATATATCTTCACACAACTCTCTGATCACTATAGTTTTAAACAGCGCTGGGGCTTCATCTGCAGTTATGAAACTATCATTTGTCACATAATTATACAACTTGTATTTGTTGTCATATATTCTGATACTACTACCTTGTCGCTTACCGTTCACTATCGCGCCATCAGAAGCTGGTATCACGATAAACGGACTCACATTATTGTCATTGAAAAAACCGAGACCGGAGTTGGTACAATTGCCTACTATTTGATGCCCAGAGGGTTGTCTAATGTCACTGAATTTTATATCAAAATCTATGGACAATTGTTCCATGTCAACATCATCAGACAATTTCATTATTTTACCTACCGCATCACCGGTGAGATTGAGGGTGTTATCCACTATTGGTAATTGTTGTTGATTTACAGTCTCAAACTGATCAACAGATGAATTCAAGTTATATGGGTCATATAAGGACATGTTGTTTTGTATATCAACATCATGAACTCTGTAATATGCATAATGGCAACCCGGTTCGAATGTCAATTTACTAGGCTCATCATATACATTACCAGTGGAGGTTACTCTAGTGTTAGGTATCACCGGGTTCACATCATTACCTGTAACGGCTGTTATTGCGGTTGTACCGGTCAGTAGCGTGTTGTTTGGATCCTCACTGGGGTGTTCATACACCTCACCTATTTCAAATTGACTGTAAACATGGTCAGTCTTAGATGTCAAAGCATCTACATACCCTACATTGCTTGGTTCATAATACCGGTCCATCCATACTGGTGCTACACCGGGGTCATCATTACCAGACAACCAGGTACAAAGCCAAGTACCAGTGTGGATATCCGCTGGATCACCCCATCTAGTGGTTTTAGAGTAATTGGCCCGCTTCTTGTACATCTTGTCAGACATTGCTGGATGGTGAGCAGCGATCGCCCCGGAGCGGTACAATGTACTGTCATTGATGTTCAATTTTTTAAATGGAGACATGTCAGTAGGTGTGTTGAAGTAGTTCATCCCAGGTGAGAATGTATACATGACTGTTGTGGTTGAATAGTCAAATTCTATATCTGCAGATCCATGTAATTGATCACCGCCGGTGGAAATTTTATTATATAATCGGTGATTGTTTGGTGTGTTATCATCAGATATATTATTAGAATTACATATCCCAGCAGCTGTTTGAGTATTTTTTAATGGAAATAGATTTATTGGTAAGCTTTCACCGGTCAAATAATAATACTCACTATGTAACGCGTTGTTGGATTTTTCAGATGGTGTATACCTGCTCAACGTATCTAGATGGTTTGTGTTTATTGACTGTCTATATTTGACCGTTTTACTATCAATGTTGTTCAACTGTACATTCTTGTGAGGTGGTCGAACCCGGATGGTTGTGTCATTGGTCAGTTCAAGCAATGATGGTCCGGGTGTGTCCATGTCATTATCATCATCCAACATGTCAACCAACTGTATCGGTACAGCATCTGGCTGCAATTGTCGTTCCTCGTCAGTCAACACTTTCAACACATGTGCTGAGTTGTTGTATGTTTTGAATATTCTCAATAAGTTGTTATCACTGTATCGTGCGTATTGGAATATTATTTTTTCACCACCATCATCAATCAATTGATTCACATTGTAATCTAGTCCGTACTCATGATTGATTTTGACAAATTTAAATGTTTCAAACGGTTCGTCTTTGTGACTCAGATACCATCTACTGTCTCCATCTTGATGGTATATTAAACATTCACTAGCATTTATATACATGATGGTGAAATAATATTTTTGATACATGGTGTCACCAGTTTTAATATCCATGAATCTTTCCGCACCGGGTAATCTATACTCAGCTGCATCATCATTGACACTCACATCATCTTGCACTGTCATGTACATCGTCACGGTATCAACTGCACTCAATGCGCTAGCAGCGCTGAAACTGGTCAGACATGTACTGTTGGCAGTAAGTGCGCTTAGCGGGTCATGATCTAACCGATTGAATGCTAAGAATGTGCTATTCACATATGGGTATTCATGAGGTAATTGCTCGATCTCTAGTATATCTGTATTGACATAATTGTCAGTTAGATAAAAATTTGAGTACTTATTGAATGTAGTATCGTTGGTACTGTGTAGCGCGTTATGGTATTCAAAAGATATACCCTGCTCAAATGATAATGTTTGATGTAATAAATTTACAGTTGTATCTAATGCATACTCAAAAGTAATTGGTGGCATCACCACTAGACCATCTATTGTATATGATTGCATCTACGTTATATTTATAGAAGGAATCTAGGTTTACAATTGTTAAACCATTACAGAGATCGTATATTTAGTGAATTGTGAAGATATACTGTAACCTGCCGGACCTTGTAACACTATATCTATCGTTCCAGCGGTTTTAGGTCCAGGTATCGTGAAGTATATGTTATTGTCGTTCAATACAACCCATGCAGATAAAGAGATACCATGAAACGACGGGTTTTCATCCGCAATTCTGTTATCATAATTGTCTTCGAAAAAGCTATATTCCGAGTGGGTCAATTCCGGGAACATTTCAATATCACTTGCACTTAGATATAGATTTGACATGGTGTACATGTTGTAACCTTCCACGTACAGATCTTTATGTTGATCAAGCTTGATTGTGGTGTCATCAATACGTTTGGTGTTGTCAAATGTCATACGAGTCACAGACGGGCAACCTCTCAGTGAACCATATCGTCTATCTGGTTGACTTCCGGTGTTATCAACCGGACTTCCTTCGGTGGCTTGGTCCAAGAACTCTTTGTCTACAGTGGAGTGTAGTTGTCTGAGATGTCTTTCAGCTGTCATCGGCCGGGTTGTTGTTGGTTGTTTTGTAATCATCTAAACTCCCACCAGTGAGGTCGTCTATATCGGACACGCTTACAAAATTCGTAGATATATCAAACACTGTACCAACACCTTGAGCTGGTGGCTTGGTGAACAACCAGCCTTTGATCGTGAACCCAGTGGAGCATGACACACGGTATGGTTGATTTGCAGACAGGTCAGAAGGATATTCCATGTTTATATTACCATTCCATAACACCTCTGACCGAAGCTCTTGAATCGGGGCATCTTTGTCTAGGAACGGGTCCAAGTATTTGTCACCTTGTGGTATCTTCCATGATAAAATTATGTACGGATTTGTGTATGGTACAAAGTTTGTTATTATTTGATCCATATCTTGTTGATATTTTGTCATGATGTCCATGGTGATTTCCAGATTCACTGGGTTCACTGGTGGTACTTTGTCAAATTGGCTAGCAGTTTGTTCCGGAGCGTATCGTTGCGGGTAGTGAAATCCTTCTATTTTATTAAAAACTCTAGCTGGGTCTCGTTGTATGCTCACAAGTGTGACAGCCACCACTGGTAACTGTATGTGTTGACTTTTGTTTATCAGATCATGCACAACACGTTGTTTATGACCGTACACATATCGTGGTTCAAATGTCTTCTCTGGCTCTCGCTTTGCATTGAACCTCTTGACTACTCCCTCATCAAATGCAGCCAAAAATTGGGTCACTAGATCCTTTATTTCAAAATTATAAGTGTGATACCTCACACCATTATTTATTACTGGAACCGTTGTACGAAGTGATTTGGTAGCTTATGTTTACATTTATGTAGTATCTTCCCTATCATTCCATCCAAAATGTATGTTACAGCATGGTCATCTGCGCTTCTAGTGGCTCTACCACATGCTTGTACGAGAGTGTTCAACATCTTGTTCTCGTACCATTCCGGGTCTGTATCAAACAATCTCTTCACTCGTTTATCATGCAGTGGTAGATATGGTAGTTTCACTATTATTTGAAACCTCGCTAGATCATCCTTCAAGTCAACACCGTATGCGAGTGAGGGACTGACCAAGACTGTTGCCTGATCAGAGGACTTGTGTTTGCTTAACAGTTCCTCGTTGGACACACCGGGCTCTCTACATATCAACCTTGAATCATCATTGTCTATTGTATCGTGTATGAACTGTGTTATCTCGTGGGTATGAGTGTGTATAACACCCTTGTCATGTTCATGATGCTTCAGCAAATCCCTTATGTTGTTCGCTATTTTGGGTAGAAATTGCTTGATGGTCTTCCGACTCAATGGGTGTTTGGTACTCACATATATAGGTGATCGTTTGCTGTCAAATTCTGATGATACATCAATATATTTATAATCAGTTATTCCTAGACTCTTAGCAAAGCTTTTATGATCAATTATGGTAGCGCTCATGAGCAATCTCTTCTCACCATGAGACAGTATGTTGGTAGCCAATTGATCTACATATAACGGAGTCAGCATGACATGGTCATATTTTTTCTCAACAACATACTCACAATTGTAGAAATTGTTCGCGCATGTAGTTACTTGAGATAGTATATTGTTTATGAATCTATATTTTGATTGATTTTTAGAGGACCATGTCGATTTTTTCTGCAAGGTTTTCTGTAAATATAATCGCTGTTCTTGCAATGTTTGAACTAGATCATCTAACCATGCGAATACTGTCAGTGGATTCTCACTAGTCAATGTCGGTATGTTCAGACCATTTCTCTGCAAAACATCATATTTTATCTGACAACTACATTGTGACACCAATTCATCTTCAAGTTCACTAGCTTCATCGCAGATTAAATATTGTCGAGTCTTGACATGCGATGGTAAGCTCATGAACATTTTGTAGTTGGTCACTCCAAATTTATCAATCAACAAATCACGACGGTCATTGTAATAATTACAGTTGTTGTCCAATCGGTGCTTGTGTAATATTTTTCGAGGTATCACAGCCGATTCAATCTCTACATCCATTGTGGTGTCCAGAGTGCTGGTGTAATTTCCTTTTCCTTTGAGCGTGGTACAGTTGAACAAATCTTTGTATTGATCTTGTAAGGATTTGGTTATAGTCAAAGCTAATGCACCATGTGGTTCATAATGCTCGTTCACATATTGACCATGATGATCCACATCAAACGCACGATAAGTCTCTATATCATCTAGCTTGACATTGTCGATCTCCCGAGACATGTTGGCCAGTGTATGACCTAGAAAACTTTTCCCTGTACCGGTCGGAGCGGTGAGTATTATGTTGTCTGTAGTCTCAAATGTGTCTTGAATTTTGTCTAGAGTTTCAGATTGTATTTTGGTAGGGTTGAACCCTTCCGGGAAAAAGTTAGCTAGTCTCACTCAATGAGTTTAATGACTTTTCACCACAATGTCAACACAATTAAAATACAACCGCTTGTCTAAGAATCGATGTTTTTTATCACCTATCTTGTCATGAACTAGTCGTTGAGATTGTATGTTTGTGTTGCACAAGGTGTTTATAGTATAATCGAAGCACACATGATGCTCTGATGATACATACGAGTATTTGAACGGATACGGGAGTTCCAATATTTTAGGCTCTTTCATGGTGTCAGCTAGCACGATGCTGATGTAGGATGCTTTTTGAGATACTAATAACAATTTACCTTCCCTAATCTTTTTACCTTCACATGTGATCTTAACATAGTGTTGCAACAATGGTATGAAGGTGTGTTCTACTTTCTCACTAGTCAACTTCATGAGTTCATGAAACTTTGTTTGGCGCGCCCGTCCATTGTTCTTATGTTGGTGTTGAAGTGATTCCAGAATTCTTCTCCGGGGGTGTATTTCTCCAACACATTGACACTTTCCGAGCTCACCATTCTAAAATTTTGCATCAATATGTCCCACACCATCACCAGTCCTTTGTCTGATATGGTGTATGGTAGGTTGTTTGCTGGAGGTAGATAATTCAACACGGTCCGGCCATTGACACTCAATAGTATCTCTGAGTTCAAGGTGCATAGCATTCTTCGAGTGGGTGGCCGTGAGGCTCGTGGTCTTCTTCTCACGAACCGGATATCTAGTACACTGCTTTGTACTAGATTCTGGAACGAACCAGGGCTCATCAAGAATCGTCATTGGCTAGTTTTTGTAACTTGCCGAAGATTCTTTGAGCGTTTATGAATTGTCCTCGCTTGACTGTTTGGAATTCCTTCCCGGTGTTCACTATCACATTGCTAACAGGTACACCTAGATTGTTTGGGAATGTTACAAAATCTCCCGGTTTTGATGTCAGAGCAGATGGTCCTTGCATGACCACTTGACCTATTCTCCAAGCTTTTGGATTGGCGTTTGCTGGTACCACTATACCATCTCGGATGATCTCTTCTCCAGTCTCGAACCGATCCACAAATTCAATCAACACGATATCATCTTCTAGAGACTCCAGCGCGTAACCTATCAATGTAGAATCTAGAGAGTCTTCATGGGCGTTTGTGAGGTCGATTAAACTCTTTGTAGGTTCTATCGTGTCAATGTCAAGTTTTTTTGTTGTTTGGCTCATATTTTGTTAAATCTAAATTTAGTTGTTGTTTATATAGATTTATCTCTCTTTCTGAGATTTCAAGCCTCTGGGCAAATCTAGTGACTGTTTGTACACCCTGTTTTTCATGTTTTTGTTTCTTGATATAATTGATCCTAGAGAATCGATGTCTAGGTAATATGTAGTGTAGAAATTTGTAATGATCTTGTTTGTTTTCAAATGCTCGGTACATTGTGTTAACAGTTGTATTTACAATATTTGCAGTCTCTGCGTTGAGCATGGAGCACCAACGATTTATCAAGAACGGTTGATATTCACTCTGCTGATCCTCACTTGTTAGTTGAGGAGTCTTTTTGGTGAATAACAAATTGGATAGGTGATTGAATATGTTCACTTGACTATAGTCTTGGTCGTGGCGAGAAACATATCATCATTCATTTGGTAAAACATATCAATAACATCTTTCATGAAGCTGTTGGCTTGTAAGTTGTCCATGTTTGTTGAGAATGCATGATCTGGTGCTTGGTCCCCTGCAGTGATGTTGATTCCTGTATGACCGAGAGACACGCCATCTCTAACATATGTGATGCTCACGCTACACTTGCCTTTGGATTGCTTCTTACCATTTTGATCATGGTCTTTATGTACTATCAAATCATCACCATCCACTTCTATAGGAGCATTGATGTATTTGCTACTCAATAAATTTGCCATGTTGGTGTTGAGCAGACGTTGGTACGCAACAGCCCCGAACGGATCATTCAAGCATGGAATTTCCCATAAAAAGTTGATCGCATCCTCACTGTAAATGAATTCATTTTTGATTATGTCTTCACTGTCAATCATGCCATCAGCTTCAACCAACATGGGACTTCGAAAAGCGATTATGTTGCCGATGGGTAGAGTCTTCTCTCTGAAAAATTTATATGCAAATCGTGAATGTAGTAGATCACCATTGTATGTATCAATGTCTCGTAATATCATATGTATATTATATGATATATTTGTGTATAATTCAACGTAAACTTACTAAATTATGACGTCAAAATCTTCGGTTGGGGTATATGACCAGTTGGCTTGATTCATATATTCCTCAGCCCGGTCTCTACCAGCGAATGATTTTTTGACATGCTTGTAAACTCCAGGAGTCTGACTAGCTTGTGTTTGTAGTGAGTGTAGATCCATTCCATGTTGCACGATCAGCTCTTCGCATCGACGTTTTCTTAATGATTTGCTACAACCATGGTAGTGCAAGTACACTATGTCTGAGTCCACTTGTTGCATATCCACACTAGTGGGTTGATGGTGACCCAGGTCATATTTTGTAAATTTGTCGTTTCTAACAAACTTTTTACATCTCACTCGGTCAGTGGATTGCCATTTGAACTTGTTTATCTGCGCGACCGGGTGAGAATATTCTTCTTGTTCAGGTACACATGTCAACCAACCTTTTGTACAGTAGATTGATCCGTTGTCATATATGTTGGTTAGATATTTTTTAATTTTAGGTATGTCTTTGCTCACTTGGTTGTTTTGCCACAAGCATATGAACTCGTCTGCATCCAATGCGAAGCTGATACCGGTTTGCTTGTTGTACTTTCTGATCATTTCCGTGATCTTTGTCCCTTTGCTCTTGAAATCTTTACACTCATGAATATTTATACCATACTTCTTTTTGTATCGATTGAGGATCATGGTGGTTCCATCTGTAGAGCCGTTGTCAATCACATGCAAACCCCACCAGTTGACCAGCGGGCCATGATGTTTCAACCAGTCTTCGATCAAGTGAGCTTCATTTTTGATGAAAGCGAATATTCTTAAATGCATATAATGTTAGATTGTTTTAAATGTTGTTGATCATTTGCTGATAAATCTGCGATATCCAATCCGATGATGTACATGGGCAATGCGGGGTGACGTGATGTGATCATCCCGGCGGCTGCTAGCATGATGTTGGGAAATATGTTGTTGTGTTTGTTTATGTACTTGTTATAATACGTTTCATCTATGGTTTTGAGTGACCGAGGATCTATCTTGTTTTTCCAGTGCTTGTGGATTGGTTTTTTTCTGTTCATATGTTCACCATAATATAGGTATGTTTTACTTGGATATAAATCTAGTGTGGTGTTGAACCGGGCATCAAGAAAATAACTAACAGCTGAGTTATATAATTGTGTAGTTTCAGAATTTATCACCTGATACACATTCTCCAACCGATCCAACACATCAGCATGTAGACCGGTCCAATTGGACAACAACACGGGTGAATCAAATGGTATTTGTTTGAGATGTTTTATTTTGGATGTTCTGTCTTGCCATTGATGTTTCAGGAGATCCTTATGGTTAGAAGTTTTGACCAGGGGTGTGTACATTGGTGTGTCTGGAGACACTGTACCTTGATCTTTAGATTGAACTAGTTGTTCATGATTTTCTGCTCGTGAGACTGGAAGTTCATGCACAGTGGCAAACCGACCAGGGAGGATTTCAATCTTGTCTGGTGGTGTCATGCTCGACCATCTCTTCTACTAGTTGAGTGAAATTATGTTCAATTTTCCAATTCAAATTTGTCTTGGCTTTGCTAGCGTCTCCTAACAATTGTTCGACTTCTGCTGGGCGGTAATATTTCTCATCAATGAAAATCAACTCTCGACCGGTGGTTGAGTCGTAACCAATTTCGTCTGTTCCGGCACCTTTCCATTTGATGTCGAATCCTTTGCATGCAAATGCCTGTTCTATAAAATGTCTCACCGTGTGATACTCACCAGTTGCTAGTACATAATCATCTGGTGTGTCTTGTTGCAGCATCAACCACATACCATATACATAATCTTTTGCATGACCCCAGTCTCGTAGACTGTCGATGTTGCCCAGGGTCAATCTATCAGCTTCACCACTGAGAATTTTACCCAGGCCTATTGTGACTTTTCTGGTGACAAATGTTTCCCCTCTGCGAGGGCTCTCGTGATTGAACAATATACCTGTGCATGCGTACATGTCATACGATTCTCTGTAGTTTTTTGTTATCCAATATCCGTACACCTTGGCACACCCGTATGGAGATCTCGGATAGAATGGAGTGGTTTCACTCTGTGGTACTTCTTGAACCAGACCATACATCTCGCTTGTACTGGCTT
>ERZ807291.7738-NODE-7738-length-12273-cov-7.458668_pt1 | contig 12273 bp, 10 predicted proteins | sample MGYA00521257_ERZ807291 | MGnify/ENA primary metagenome ERZ807291 (study PRJEB31413, sample SAMN03169783) | marine metagenome | biome: Marine; feature: Water; material: Subsurface seawater | place: North Sea | collected 2011-04-28 | depth 1 m m ...
CCCAGCATGGGAGCGTGGTTCGGGTATGGCCTGGGAACTGAAAACCAAAACCTTCCCGGCTTTGTTGTCCTCAATGGCGGGCTTATCCCACCTGGTGGGCTCGATTGTTTTGGTTCTGGTTTTCTGCCTGCAAGTTACCAGGGTTCGGTGTTTCTTCCTCAAAGTGAACCGGTTGCCAATATTAGGCCAAAAGAAAAAGACGGCCGTTTACAACAGAGCAAACTTGCTTTGCTTTCTGACTTGGATGAGCAGACTCTTCGGGATATTAATTATGATCCACAGGTTGAGGCAGCCATTCAGAATTATGAGACCGCCTACCAAATGCAAACTTCGGTTCCCGAATTAATGGATTTATCCGGAGAGTCTGAAGTAGTCAAAAAATCTTACGGAATGCATTCAAGCTTCAAAAATACCCGTACTTTTGGAATGCAATGCCTCTTGGCCCGCAGGTTAGTTGAAAGGGGAGTGCGCTTTATTGAATTAACCTGCCCGGGAGGCAATGGTGATCGTTGGGATCAACATGGGAAGTTAGTGGAAGGGCATGGTAAAAATTGTAAATCAGTTGATCAACCTATTGCCGGGCTTATTCGTGACCTTCGAAAACTCGGCATGCTTGATGATACCTTGGTTGTGTGGAGTGGTGAGTTTGGCAGAACCCCTTTCGCTCAGGGAACTGATGGTCGGGATCACAATCCTTTTGGTTTCACCACATGGTTTGCCGGGGGTGGTATAAAGCCGGGAGTGAGTGTTGGAGCCACCGATGATTTTGGTTACAAAGCCGTGGAAAACCGTTATGAGATTCATGACCTGCATGCCACCATGCTCTATTTGTTAGGAGTGGAGCACACAAAAAGCACTTTTCGCTTCGGGGGTCGGGATATGCGCTTAACTGAGGTATTTGGACATCTTATCAAAGAGATACTTTGATCTCTTTTTTCATTTGGATTCTATTTAATTTTTTTCCACGATTTGGGATTTAAGGATTCCAATCTTCATTGTCATTGCCAAGAGGTGGGTAAAGCCCTTAGCAAACACATATGAATATTATTGGATTGGATATCGGTACTTCTTCAGTAAAGGCATTATTAGTGTCAAGTACGGGTGAAGTCCTCAAGGTTACCTCCCCGGAATACCCTTTTCAGACTCCATTTCCCCTGTGGGCAGAGTCGGATCCTGAAGTTTGGTGGGAAGCGACCAAGAAAGCAGTTAAAGAACTTCTTGAAGGAGTGAACCCGGCAAGTGTTTCCGCCATTGGGCTTACTGGGCAAATGCATGGCATGGTGGCCCTCGATGCTTCGGGCAAGGTTCTGAGGCCCTGTATTATGTGGAATGACCAGAGGTCTCATGTGGAGTGTGAAGAGATAACCTCCATCGTTGGGGCTCAAAGAGTTTTAGAAATTACGGGTAATCCAGTTCTAGCGGGATTTACTGCCCCGAAAATTAAATGGGTCGAGAAGAATGAACCGGATATTTTTAGCCAGATTGCTAAAGTTCTTCTTCCCAAAGATTATATTCGCTTTCGGTTAACCGGAGAATTTTTTAGTGATGTATCAGACGCGTCTGGTACATCCCTGTTGAATGTTGGTGAAAGGAAATGGTCTGAAGAAATCATGGATGCCTTAGGGTGGGACCAATCCTGGCTGCCGGTTGTTACAGAATCAACGGAAATGTCGGCAAAAGTATCAGCTAGTGGGGCCGATGAAACCGGTTTGCTTCCTGGTGTGCCAGTGGCAGCAGGGGGAGGAGACTGTGCTGCTCAAGCGGTGGGAAGTGCGATTGTTGAAGAAGGGAAAGTTTCGGTGACCCTTGGCACAAGTGGAGTTGTTTTTGCTCAGAGTGATGAGTACAGGGTGGAGCCGAACGGGAAATTGCATGCTTTTTGCCACGCTGTACCTGGTAAGTGGCACTTAATGGGCGTGATGCTTTCTGCTGCGGGTTCTTTTCAATGGTATAAAAATACCTTGGGTGACCTGGAAGCGAAGCTTGAAGAGGAAGGGCAGGGGGATGCCTACGAACTATTAACACGAAATGCTGAGAGTGTCGCGGCCGGCTCCGATGGATTATTTTTCTTGCCCTATTTGTCGGGTGAAAGGACGCCATATGCCGATCCTCATGCCAAGGGAAGTTTTATTGGACTTACATTGAGACACCAAAAACAACACTTCTCTCGTTCTGTGCTTGAAGGGGTATCCTATGGCCTAAATGATTCTCTTGAATTAATGAAGAAGCTTGGGATTAACCCCGATAATATCCAACTTTCAGGTGGGGGTACGAAGTCAAAGTTATGGAAGCAAATGCTGGCAGATATATTTGATGCACCATGTTCTATGGTTAATGCTCGTGAAGGAGCTGCTTATGGTGCCGCATTATTAGCGGCAGTTGGAGTGGGGGAGTTTCAGGATGTGGCCAGTGCGGCTCGTTCATGGATCCGGACAACGGAAAATATTCTGCCCAGTGCAGAGGCAAGTGCTTACAGGAAATACTATTCTTTGTATCAAACTCTTTACCCGAAGCTGAAGGAAACCTTTAGTCAAATCTCTGCTTTGGGAGAAGAGTGATTTCTGTGTATGAATAATCCGTACGAAGATGCTAAACTATTGGGAGAATATCTACTTTTCCATTATGGTGCCGATCAAGATGTAATGCCTTGGGATTTTGGTCCTAGAAGTGGGCTTCATTTTCCCAGGCGAACGGTTGAGGAGTTGATTGACCATCAGAAATTACCCCAAGGTGCATCAGCCTTGGATGTTGGCTGTGCTGTAGGCGGTTCATCTTTTGAATTGAGTAAAATTTGCCAAAATGTACTGGGGATTGATTATTCCCATTCTTTTATCAATACGGCCAATCTTTTAAAAGATAAGAGGGCCCTACCATATCAATTCTTGGTGGAAGGTGGAATGTATGCAGATGGATTGGCGAAAATAGAACACGGGGATGGGGAAGTTGAATTTAAGGTAGGAGATGCGTGTGATTTGCCCGAAGATTTAGGTTCTTTTGACCTCGTTCATGCCGCCAATTTAATTTGTCGATTGCAAGACCCTTGCTTATTTCTTGACCGCCTCCCTCAACTGGTCAGGAAAGGTGGTCAACTACTTTTAGCCACTCCATTTACCTGGCTGGAGGAATTTACCCCTCGAGATAATTGGATCGGATCGGGTGATTCAGAGGAAAAGCTTCAGGACCTTTTAAGCCCTTATTTTATCTTAAAAGAGCGTAAAGATCTTCCCTTTGTCATTCGCGAGCACCGAAGGAAATTTCAATTTTCAGTGTCTTTGGGAACCCGTTGGCTCCGCGTGTAATTATTTGCACAGGTAAATAATGAAAATTGATCAATTTATTGAATCCACTCATAAGTTGCCAAAGCCGGACTCTGACTGGTCACCTTGCTTGCAGTCCCTATGGTGGGCGAAAAAAGGAGAGTGGGAAAAAGCCCATGATCTTGCCCAGGATGTCGCAACATCGGACGGTTCATGGGTGCATGCATATTTGCATCGGGTGGAAGGGGATCTTGGCAATGCTGCATATTGGTATTCACGTGCTGGGAAACCTGTTAAAAGGACGGAAGATCCTGAAGGGGAATGGATTGAGATTACCGAGGATTTTTTGAGTAGGATTTCATAAAACTCTCTTTAAAACATCAGGGTGGAAACGATCAAAAACAAAAAGCATACATCAGACGACCTCTTGGGAGAGGAAATACGTACAGACTGGATTACCCCTTTATGCTTAATTGGTTTGAGTATAATGAGTGTTTTATTCATTCGCTCCGCTCAGGCTTACACTGGAGGTGAGCAATGGAAGATGCAATTAATCTGGTGTGCACTCGGGTTTGGTGCCTATCTTCTATTTTCTCTTATCGATTATCACTTATGGATGAGATATGCTCACTATCTTTACGCACTTTCGTTACTTGCCTTGTTACTTGTCTTTGGGGGACCTGTTCTTTACGGGGCAAGTCGATGGATTGATTTAGGCTTTTTTAAAATTCAACCTTCCGAGCTCGCAAAATGGGCAACCCTAGTTATGGGAGCCAGTGTATTATCAAGATCGAAAATTGGTGGGATGCGCGATTCTTTAAGCGGTATTGGAAAAGTTGCTTTTTGTTTCATCTGTCCAATGTTCTTGATTTTTTTACAACCTGATTTAGGTTCGACATTGGTTTTTCCACCTATCGCTTTTTCTCTTTTGTACGTCGCCCGCATACCAACACGGTTCTTCATTGCCACATTTGCATTATTTGTGGTTCTGATGGGTGTGCTCGGGTGGGACGTCTTTCGTTACTATCAATATAAATCTGAGAATCCACGTCCCTCGGAGGCAATTGTTGCCTATGAGGAAACGTCTCTCGTACCACTCAAGGATTATCAACGTAAACGCATTCTTACCTTTATCGCACCCGAGGTAGAGGACCCCCACGGCATAGGAGCTAACTGGAACCGCATTCAAGCTCTCATTGCCGTTGCCACTGGTGGAATCACAGGCAAAGGGTTAGGGGATGGAATGCAAGCCAAGCTTGGGTATCTGCCGACTGCGGTCGCCCACAACGATTTCATTTTTGCAGTCCTCGCTGAAGAGTCAGGACTGTTTGGAAGCTTGCTTGCGATACTTGCGTTTAGTTTAATCATCTTCGGATGCATTAAAGTGGCAACTAAGGCATCAGACCGCTTCGGGGCTATGATTGCTGTAGGTGTTTCCGTCTTGTTGATGACTCATATGTTCGTCAACATCGGAATGACCATCGGAATAACTCCGATTACTGGTCTGCCTTTGCCCTTCTTGAGTTATGGTGGTTCCTTCCTCGTAACTTGTTTTATGATGCTGGGAGTGGTACAGAGCGTTTACCGATATCGAAAAGAGTTTAGATGATTTGGTCTTTGCCAAAGAAGTTTTCACTCTCATTTGCTATTGGTCTTGGGTTACACATCCCTGCAAATTATGGCCAGAAATACCAAGCGTCGTTCAAATTATTCTAAAAACAGAAGAAACCATTCTTCGAGAGGTAAACCTAAGAATCCTAGTACTAATGATGATTTAAGCTCAGCTCCCAGTGAGCCAGATCCTATTCTCATTGACAAAAAAGAGCTTCGTGACGGGGCTTTGGAACGGGCAAAAAGTCGTCCTATCCGAGAGAGAATTATGGCGTTCTTTCGCCGTGAAGCCAATAAGGACTACAAGGAATTAATCATTAATACCGAAGCCTTGGAAAGGCGGGTTGCCAGGATTGAAAATGGAATCCTTCAGGGTTTTGATGTCGAAAGGCTTGATGAGGACCGCATGGTCGGTGCCATATTCAAAGGCAAGGTGCAAAACCTGGAACCGGGTCTCAAGGCTGCCTTTGTAAATATTGGCCAGGAGAAGAATGCGTTTCTACATTATTGGGACATGCTTCCAGGGGCAAACAACGATCCGTCTATTGAAATTGTTCGTGAAAATAAAAAGAAGTCATCTGGGAAAAATGAAATCAAGTCCGTTAAAGATATACCCAAGGCATTTCCCATTGGTTCCGAGATTGTCGTGCAAATCACCAAGGCGCAGATTGGAAGTAAAGGCCCGAGGACAACCACCAATTTATCTTTACCTGGAAGGTTTCTCGTCTTGATGCCTTATGCAGGGCAGTGTGGCATATCCCGGAAAATTGAAGATAAATCAGAGCGGTCTCGTTTGAAAAGAATTATTGGCAACCTTTCCCTTCGCGAAGGAATGGGAGTTATCATCAGAACGGCCGGGCAAAATAAGCCAGAGCGCTTTTTTGACCGAGACCTAAACCTGTTAAAAAAGCAATGGGATGAGATTGAGGCTAAAATGAAGTCTCAGGATAGTCCTGCTTTTTTGTATGAGGAACCGGACTTGATTGGCCTTACCGCACGTGACTTCTTAACGGATGATGTGGACAGGGTGCAGGTCGATAAAAAGGAAGATTATAATCGATTGATTGAGACCATTCAGCGCATTTCTCCTAAATCTAAGTCCAAGGTTACCCATTTTGATGAGGAGATTCCTATTTTTGAGCGATTCAATGTGGAACGCCAAATTGAGCAAACTTTTATGCGACGTGTACTTCTTCCTTCTGGGGGAGAAATCGTCATGGAAGAAACCGAAGCCTTGGTGTCCATCGATGTAAATACAGGCAGTCATAAGGGCGATCGAAAAGATGGGAAGAATTTTATCCTTCAGGCAAATATTGAAGCAGCGATGGAAGTCGCACGGCAAATGAGGCTTCGAAACCTTGGAGGACTGGTTATCGTTGATTTCATTGATATGAAAAACAAGGGAGATCAACGAAAGGTCCACCAGAGAATGAAGGCAGCAATGGCGGACGACAAAGCGAAACACAATATTCTACCCATTTCTCAACTTGGCATCATGCAAATTACCCGTCAAAGACATGACGAAAGTAATTCAAGTGGAATCTATGATGCCTGTCCTTATTGCACGGGACGAGGGATCGTAAAGTCTCCCCGGGCGGTAAGTATTGAAATACAGCGAAAAATTAGTAATGCGATTAGCCGATACAAAGCAATGGAACCTGCAACTGCCGAACTTAAACTCAAAGTTTTTCTTCATCCGGGCAACCTGAGGAGATTGCGAGGTCCAGATTCCAAACTTATCGAGCGAATGCAGCGAAATTACAATTTAAGCCTAACTTTTGAAGCGGCCGAAACATACCATGTTGAAAATTTCAAGGTGATCGACGAGACCACTGGCGAAGAAGTAAAGTAACGAGATGTGACCAAACAAGTCCTTGCTGCATTCGATAAGTGCAAGGATTCCCTTGCCGCAAGTGAACTCTGCAATCTTACCCAAAAGACGCTCGAGTCTAGGGGGTTGGATTTTAGGGTTCAATGTGTTCCTTTGTCAGACGGAGGGGAAGGGTTTGTCGATATTCTCACGAATCAGGTAAATGGATCCTTTTTCCCTTTTTATGTTTCTGACTCTTTGGGTGATCGCAAAGAAATACTGATTGGACTTTGCGAACTGAGAAACCTTCCTGCCTTGGCCAAGGAATTCCTCGGACTTCCAAATGATGGCCGAATAGGAATAATTGAAATGGCCAGCATAGTCGGTCTGGCTGATTTAAAATTGGAGCAAAGAGACGCGTGGAAGACTTGCACGAAAGGGGTGGGCGAAGCCTTAGCTTATTGCTCCAGCTTGGAACTTGATGCCATTCTCCTTGGGATTGGGGGGAGCTCCACGAATGATATGGGAGTGGGTGCCCTGAGTGCCTTGGGGCTCGACTTCGCCGACGTACATGGGTGCCCCATATCTTTTCCAGCTCCCGAAAAATGGTCTTCTGTTTCCACCATTGAAGTCAGAAAAATGGTATCTTTACCTCCTTTGATTATTGCCTGTGATGTGCGGAATCCATTGCTCGGAACCCAGGGGGCCACTCATCAATTCGGTAAACAAAAGGGGCTCGATAAAGAGGCCCGTAAGGCTATGGAGCAGGAAATGGAGAAAATGTTGGCTCTTATGAGCTCCCTATACCCTGATGCAGTTCCAGGTTCTCATGCGGAGGGCAGTGGGGCAGCGGGAGGAATAGGTTTTGGACTTGGACTGGCATACGAAGTCAAATTTGTTCCTGGCTTTGAGCTTATCAGTTTCTGGTATAATTTAGGGAAGAAACTTAAAGACTGTGAAATTTTAATCACTGGAGAAGGCCGGTTTGATCAGACTTCTGGCCAGGGGAAAGCTCCCTTTGAGTTGATTAAGAAAGCTCACGAACTCGGTAAACAAAGTTTTGTATTGGCTGGTTCCGTTGATGATGAAATGAAAAGAATGTGTGAGCTTGAATATCCGGGTGTAAAAATTTACGAATTTGGAGATCGTTCGAAAAGCCTTATGGATAATCTTACCCATGCTTCATCAAACTTAGTCAGGGCGTTAAATCAGTATATTCCTTAAAATATAAAGTCTGTTGATACATGAGTGCACACAAGGAAAAGAGATTTAAACGGATAAGAAGATTAAAAAAATTCATGCGTCCATTACCGCGTAGATCTAATGTACACCGATACCCAATTCTTAAATGGTTTTCCAAAACGGCTTATGAACGATCTTACCTTTGGTCATTTAAGAGTAGGGAAATGATACCAGCCCTTTTTTTAGGTATGTGGATTGCCATGCTTCCCATTGTCTCTATTCAAATGTTTGTTGTCTTCATTCTGGCTATACTGGTTCGTGCTAATTTACCGTTAATCGTGGCTCTTCAATGGATATCCAATCCATTCACGATGGGCCCCATTTATTTCGCTGATTACAAGATAGGCATGGAGGTTTTTCGCCTTTTGGGTATTTCCTATCAGCCAAATAAGTTTTTAAAGCCAGATTATGATTGGAGTAATTTTACTTATTCGGACCTGCTTGCCCTGTTGGATACTTTCCCTCCCATGCTAATAGGTGGCACGGTCATTGGTGTTTTTCTCGGAGTGGTTGCGGTCTTTCTTTACAAGATTTCTTGCAACTTGTACAAATCGACAGATGAAGATCAGAGCTTTACCTAAATGTAGCACCATCAAATTTAGCCTTTGGGGGCAAAAGTCTAGTTTCCTTGGCTTGTTACTGATTATATTTTCTCTGTCTTCGGTGCTGAAGGCTAAAACTATATCTCTTGGGGTTGACTATCTGGAGCAGATTGAGTTCTCGATTTTGAAAGGCAAAAAAGTAGGGCTTTTGACTCACCCTGCTGGCAGAAATAATAAAGGAATAGCAACCGTCGAAGTTTTCAGAGACAGTACCCATGTTGAACTCGTTGCCTTGTTTGGCCCGGAACATGGGATCTACGGAGATGAGAAAGCATCTGTTCCTGTTGAGGATAAAATTGATCATCGTACGGGTTTGCCAGTTTTTTCCCTCTACGGAAAATTTCGAAAACCAACGGTCAAAATGCTTTCAAAAATTGATGCTTTGGTTATTGATTTACAAGATGTCGGAGTCCGTTGCTACACTTATGTAAGCTGCATGAGATATGCAATGGAGGCCTGTTTTGAAAATGATGTGGAGGTTATTGTTTTAGATCGCCCCAATCCTCTTGGTGGGGAAAAGTTAGCCGGTCCTATGATAGATGAGCAGTGGATGAGTTATGTTGGTGCCTTTCCCATGCCGTTTGTCCACGGTATGACCATTGCGGAACTTGCTCTTTGGTCCAAGAAAACTCCAGGTGTCTTAAAACTCGATGATGCTGATAGGAAAAAAGGGATGCTAACCATTGTACCTATGAAGGGGTGGAAACGAAACATGACATGGCCCCAAACCGGACTGGCCTGGTATCCCACTTCACCCAATATCCCTACACTTGATTCAGTAGCCGGATACCCCATGACTGGCTTGGGGGCTCAGTTGGGTAAGTTTCGGCATGGTATTGGAACAAAGCATCCTTTTCGGTTTTTAACTTTTGATGGGAAAAAACCAGAAGATGTCAAACGGGCATTGGATGCTCTGGATATTCCGGGATTGTCTTTTCAGGTGAAGACTTTGGCTGACGCCAAAGGGAAAGAAATTTCAGGAGTATATATTATTTTAAGTGACTGGAATGCGTGGAATCCCACAGATCTCGCGTTTCACATGATGCAATTGAGTGCCTTGTGGGAGCAACCAAGCCCATTTACCGAAGCGAGTGAATCAGAGGGTAAACTTTTCAATAAGCATGTGGGATCAAGCTTATGGTGGGAAAGCCTACTCCGCGAAGGTGGAGCCATCGAGCCTGCAAAATTTATTTCTAAATGGAATGGGCAGAGCCAAGACTTCAGGGATAAAACCAGAAGGTATCTACTGTACTAGCGGTTGAAGTCCTCGAGAGACAAAACATTCAATTGGTAAGCTTTTAGCGCTTCCTCTCCAGTATCTTCATCTTCCGTGGCGATCGCCAAAACCGGCCTATTATTGGGTTGATGTAAAAACGGATAGACATAATGGATATTAATTTCGGCACGCAGTAAAGATTGGGTCACTTGATGGAGGGACTCATCATTTTTCATTTCAACCGCAATGATATTTCTTTCGGTGAAAGAAATTGATTGAGACTTGAGCAGGCGGGCTAGGTTTTTAGGGAAGTTTGGAACAATTCGAATGACAGATGAGTCACTGGTGTCTAATACCGAGATAGCCAAAATATGAATATCATCAGATTTGAGCATTAAAATAAAATCATTGAGCCACCCCACTTTATTTTCAGCGTAGATGACAAATTGCCGGATTAAGTCTTTTCCTGGGTTTCGTAATGTTGATGAATGGGGATTTATTTCGCTCATAAAAAATCAACTTTATTTTTATATTAATTCAGAAAATATGGAACATGAAAAATGAAACCGCACTTGCCAGTACAAACACATAAGGTAAAAGATAATGTAGATCATGTTTAAAGTACATAGAAAACCTTTTTATACTTTTGTCCTTTGCGCCTTAATTCAAGGCCTTTTCGGAAATCAGGGCGAGCGTTGGATAATATCAGAATATAAAGAATTAAAAGAAGCAGCGGACCAAAACGATCCCTACGCCCAGGGATTTCTTGCCATGGCTTATGCCCACGGGGATAAGGGGCTTGATATATCAATCGAAGATGCTCTGGGTTACGCAGAATCTTCTTCAGCTCAGGATCATTGGCTGGGCCATTTTGCTATGGGCTACATAGCTCGTTTCGTTCCTTACGGCCCCGACTCTCAGAAGGTGAAGGTTCACTACCTGAAAGCTTTTCAAGACCCAGATGGAACTCTGATTCGAGAAGCATCTCGCCATGACCCTGTTGCGGCCTATGCGCTCGCTGAAATTTTTACCTCCGATGAAGTGAGGCCCACGATTATCCCAGACTTAAAAGTGGCGGCTGGTTATTATGAATTATCCTCAGAGAAGGGTTACGGTCCAGCCTCTGTACAACTCGCATTGTTTAAACTTCATTCAATTGCAGATCCCGGTCTGGGCATCACTAAGGATATGAAAGGTGGAATCAAATTGTTGAAGACGGTTGCAAATGAAGGGCTCCCCGCCGCTCATCATTATCTAGGGCGTGCATACTTTAAGGGATTGGGGGTTGAGGCAGATAAGGAGATGGCGCTGGTTCATTTTCAGGCTGCCGCCGATAAAGGAAAGTCGTTATCTCAATTACTGGTTGCAGATTTTCATGCTTACGGAGTGGCTGGCCCAGTTAAAATTGACCTGGCTATTCGCTATGCAAGGCTGGCTGCTATACAGCAACAAGATAAAGCTCTAAAAAAGATCCAAGAGTATGAATTATTAAGAAAAGCTCCTGACCAAGTAGAGAATTCTATACCTAACCCACCTATTGAAACTCCGAGTAGTCGGAACTTTGCTCCGGTTCCTGCTCCAGAGTTGCCGCCGCCACCTCCTGCTCCTGTTACACAAAGATTACCCTCTGTATACCAACCAAAAACTTTTGCTGAAAGTGGGGTTACTGACCCAAATTTATCAACTGTGGTGGAGGTCAGAGCCGAGGATAATTCAATCAAATCTTTTACAAGCAAGGATCCTGCGGCTGATACAAGAATTTTAGCCAAAAATGCATACTGGGGTAAGGGGCAAGATGTAGACCTGCAAAGGGCTTTTACTTTATTTACTCAGTCTGCAAATGCCGGCGATGGAGAATCAGCTCGTTACCTTGGTATGATGTTCATGCAAGGAAAAGGTGTTAAGAAAGATTTCAAGCAGGCACTCTATTGGTTTGACCTTGCCGCGCAGAGAGGTGACGCCATGGCAAAATCAAACCTAGAAAAGCTCCAAGTCATCTTGGAAAAATGAAGGACTTAACCCTGAACATGCTAACCTCTGTTGAGATTGTAATTTAATGGGTTTAAAAAAATGAAACCAACGAGCTTTTGAGTCAGGGGATCTATTTAGCTTCTTTCTTTCTTTTTGGATTTATTCTGGGTGCGGCACCAATAGTCAGGCCGAATATTCTGGTTATTTTATCTGATGATCAGCGGGCGGATCATCTCGGGGTTAATGGACACCCCGTTTTGCGCACTCCAAACCTTGATCAACTCGCGACGGAAGGGATGAATTTTCGCAATGCTTTTGCCTCATCCACTGCTTGTACACCCAACCGAACTTGTCTTTTAACTGGGCAGTACGAGCGTAAGCACGGGGTGAATTTTAACTCCGCAAGCTCCCTAAAGGAGGAGGCTTGGGATAGAACCTATCCGATGTTGCTCAAAAAAGCCGGCTATTATGTGGGCTATGTGGGAAAGAACCACACGCCCATTGGCAAAAGCGGACTGGAGATAGGTTACAACAGTGGGGTGATGGAAAAAAGTTTCAATTATT